>DGYFI06203__coassemble_1049_pt1 | contig 34999 bp, 38 predicted proteins | sample DGYFI06203__metabat2_high_PE_014 | metagenome-assembled genome bin DGYFI06203 | reverse complement strand
AGTCTACCACAAATGGCTTTTCTATTTTTCTAACTTAATTTTACAAACGGCGATTACAAACTTCAGACTTCAGCGTAGTTAGTTCTTCCTTTAATTTAAGATTATCGTTACCAAGTGAAATTATTTTTTGCTGAAGTGCAATGATTTCATTATTTAGCTCTTTATCCTTATACTTTTTAGCAATTTCTTGTACTTTTTCAGCAACGCTTATTGAATCCGATACTATAGACAATAGAATATCCCCCTACTTTTAATCCTTATCCAAATAAAAATCCTTCAAGCGATAAGTCGTCACTGGTTCAACATAGTAGTTATACTTAGCTACTAAATCACAGATCTGGTCGCCATTAATCAAAGTAATGATTCGAGTACCTTCACGAGCAGTCTTAACTGCTTCTCTAGTAAAATCTGAATTAGTGATAAAAATACCGAATTCAGCGTTAAATTTGTCCATTGCTCCACGGAACTTATCAATTTCAGGTGCTGACACCTTACCTTGCCAACGCTTAGCCTGAAGAGCTACCCGTGTAGTCCTGTAATCATCAGAACGAACATAGCCAAAGCCATCTACGCCACCGTCGGCAACATACTGAACACCAATTTCATCATCAACGTCAATACCCATTTTGGTGAGTAATCCACGACAAAAGAGCTCAAACTTCTTAGGGTTCATTTTGATCAACACATCCAGCAATTGCTGACGCCATGGTTCATCCACCTCTTCCGAATCATCCTGATCGTCTGCAGAGACTTTCTCAGCTTTATTATTAGTCTTACAATGAGGCATCTTACCCTCTGAAATGGTTCTAACATCCCTATCAGCATCAAAATTGTCAATATCCACATTGCGACCTTTTTTGGAAAGTTCTAAATCACGGCCATTTTCTGTATCAATAAATCCGGCAAGAATCAGATGCTTAACTGCAAAATTGAATTTCCATTGGAACGGATGGTAAACTTTGCCACTCTTTTTTGAGGTTCGTGTTTCATCAATCTCTTTTTCACTGAATACCTCAGAGTTATCATGAAGTTCTTGCAATACTTGTTTTCTGGTTACTTGCCCACCAAGATTATGCATTGCAATAAGAATCTCTTTCATCGCTTTATTTTCTATTTCAATTTGTCGATTTGCCATCTTGCTACCCGCCTTAAAAATTTTCTTTTATTAATATTATACGTCGAGTGCACTACCGTCCTGCAAATTTTCAACCTTTTCAGTAAAATCGCTAAAATTTAATATTGAACTCGTTAACTCAATCTTTAACCCAAATTAGCACATTTTCGCACCAGCGACAAATACCGCCATACCAACTATTCCAGCACTTTCCACTATCCTAATTAACACGACCTGCCAAAATGGACATTCGTACACACCACTATCAAAATAGGACATTGAACACTCGACCCGCCAGCTCCAAATAGAAAAAGTGTACTAATCCCGCTCGTCAAAATCAGAATTAGTACACTTTCAATCAGCTATAAATGCTGTCATACCGGCGTTTATCGGCTATTTTTCTGTACGTTCAAGGACAGTAACGCTCTCCACATGCGTCGTCTGCGGGAACTGGTCGACGGGCTGGATTGGCTTCACCACGTGGTAGCCGACTTCCGCAAAGCGTTGAATATCCCGCACCAGGGTGGCCGGGTTGCAGGAAACATAAATTACTTTCTGTGGCGCCATCTTGCCAGTGGCCTCAATCAGTGACTCCGCCAGGCCCTTGCGCGGCGGGTCGACGATCACCACGTCCGGCTTCAAGCCTTCCGCCTGCCACTTAGCAAACTGGTCTTCGGCCTTCCCAACCACAAACTCAGCGTTCTTGATCCCGTTGCGTTTGGCGTTATGCTTAGCATCCTCAATCGCCGCCGGGACAATCTCAACCCCGTAGACCTGCTTGGCGTGCCGCGCTACCGCCAGCGAAATCGTCCCGATCCCGCAGTAGGCATCAATCACCGTCTGGCTGCCATCCAGGCCTGCGTTGTCAATCGCCGTCTGGTACAAGCGCTCCGTCTGTTGCGGGTTGACCTGGTAGAAGGACAGCGGCGAAATTGCAAAGTCAATGCCCAGCAACTGGTCGTGGATTTCGTCCTTGCCCCACAGCGTCTTATTGGTATCGCCCAACAGCTTATTTGTCCGCTTATCGTTGATGTTCTGCACGATACTCTTCACTTCCGGCACCCCGGCCACGATGCCGTCGACAATCTGCTCTGCCATCGGCAAACGCTTCGTGTTCGTGACCAAAACAACCATCACTTCATGGCTGTAATAGCCCCGGCGCACCATCACCGTCCGGATAACGCCCTTACCAGTCCGTTCATCATACGGCGTCACGTGGTACTTCCGCAACAAGTCCCGAACGACGACAATCGCCTCGTCAATCTTCGGATCCTGAATGTAGAAGTCCTCAATCGGCACCAGGGTATGGCTTCCCCGCTTGTAAAAGCCGGTTTCCAGCTTGCCGCGGACCAGCTTGACGGGCACCTGAGCCTTATTCCGGTAGTGGTAAGGCCGCTCCATCCCCATCGTCGGCGCTACCTTAATTCCATCCAGGTGAGCCTTCGCCAACAGCTCCTCAATCTGGTGCTGCTTAAAACGCAGCTGTGCCGAGTACTTTAAGTGACCCAGCGGTGCAATTCCGGTCTGGAGATACTTCTTGTCCTTCACGTCGACTCGGTCGGCACTCTTTGTTTGCCAGTCCATCACCCGGCCCCAGGCAAAGTTCCTTGTCACCTTGGTGACCCGCACCGTCACTTCTTCCCCCGACAGGGCGTTGGGTACAAAGACCGGGAAGTCAGCAATTTTGACGACCCCGTTGCCCTCGTAGGTCAAATCAATTACCTTGGCCTGGTATTCTTCATTTTTATGTACCGGAACGTTTACTTTCACTATTCTTCCTCCATTTTCACCATTGCTCAATAGCCCTATTATGACAAAATCGCCCAGGCTCATCAAGCAATGTCACCGAAGTTAATCCATTGTATTTACATGCTACTTAATGCCATTTAAAATTAAATTTAGAAAGGAGCCGTTAGCTCATGCTTACAATCTACGACCTGAAACATAACACGATGTTGTACCAGCCCGATTTTTTCGACCTAATTAACGACTTTGACCGGTTCAGCGGTGTTTCCTTTGTTGGCAGTTTTAAGATCATTGAACGTCAACTACTCCCCCGGTTTAAACAAGTGAACTTGGTCCTAGGACTTGAGGACCAGCGGACTGGACAAAACCTCAACCAATTTTTTAACGTTTCTCGCAGAGTCAAGGAACTCACTTCAGCCAGTGAAAACTTTCTTAACCGGCTGGAGGATGGAACCCTTCAACTCCGCTTCACCAAGGATCAGCTTTTCCATACCAAGTATTTCATCGTGGAAAATAACGACTCTTTTATCATCTTCAACGGCTCCATGAATTTGACTAAAAAGGCCATTACCAGCAACCACGAAATGCTCTGGATGTACGCTGGTCAAAAGGACAATCCAGCTGACCAAGCGATTTTTGCCGCCCACCAAAAACTCTTTCAGCAAAACTTCACGGAAGACAGTATTGATTACGTTAACCGTAAACTTATTGGCCAGATTCGCGGCAAGGATAAGCAGGCGATTACCGCCATCGTCACTGACCAGACACTCGACCAGCTCCAGAATTCTGAATTACACATCAATCCCGATGATATTACTAAAATAACTAACGCTGACCAGCAGTCTAGCCAACGCTTTGCACTGGTCCCAGACACGACCGCCCGGGTCATCAAGGCGATTTACACCGCGAAGGGCAATAAACGGCGGAACCACGGCCAGATTCGCCAGCAGGTTCAGCAGATCACCTACCAATCCTTTAGCGACCAGGACGAGGCCGAAACGGTCGGCGCCGATACTCTCTACCCATCACCCATGTGGTCCTATCAGGGAAACCAAATCATCATCAAGGATTCCCACGACCAGCTTTACCAGCCGCTTAATTTTCCACTCGACCGGGTCAGCCGGGAAGACGTCGTTAACTTCATCAACATTATCAAGAGCTTTAAGTACAACAAGGTCAAGGACGAAAGCCACCAGGCGCTTTCCGCCTTTATGTACCTGATGACTGCACCCTTGATCTGGAAAATCCGCCAAATTTACCGGCAATCCAACTACGCCCGCAGTGCCGACCAGATTCCCCTTTCGATGGTCCTAATTGGCCGGGGAACCACTGGGAAGACGCTCCTCGTCCGCGACTACTTCAAACCCTTTATCTGTGACCATTCTTCAAGTGTCCAGTATTCAGAAATCAATGGCGGGAACGGTTCGCACACCAACCGGGCAGTCGGCTTCTTGAATAATTACCTTCAGTCAAAACGGTTCATCTCGCCAATGATTATCGATGAACTCAACGATAACTTCTTGCACAGCAAGGTGGCGACCAACGCAATCAAGCAGTGGTCAAACACCATCGACGATATCCACAACGTCAACATCTTTGCGATGAACCATAACGCTGGCGGACACGCCATCAACAACTTGGAGGAAATTACCAAGCGGGTTTACTACCTCTCCTTTGAAGCCGGCTGGTTGCCGCTGGACCAGCAGCGCTACGACTACAACATCCTGATCAACAGCCTTAATGACCACATCTATAAATACGTGACAGGGGAACTGAACCGGCGCCTCAACCAGCTCTCCGGTTTTGACGAAGACCGCTTAATTAGCGATTACTTATACCTCACCAAGCAAATCGTCAAAGAGCTGTTTAAGCACTTTAACCTCGATAATGAACTCGCCGATATTATCGATGACAACTACAATTACAAGGTCGACCGCAACCGGATTACCTGGAAGATGCTGATCCGGGACGACGACTTTAAGCACGTCGCCTTTACCAACGGTGACGACCAGCGTTTCACCGTCTCCAAAGCCATCTTTAATAACCTCAAAGGGAGCACTTACGAAAACATCAACCAAACCCTAGATAACTACTTCAATATGTTCCCCCGGGAAGCCGGAATCGCGATTTACCAATACGATAACGGAATGATGCTCAGCATTGATAAGTTCGATCATTTTATTGGCGAACCCCTGATCCGCAACTACTACAACCAGCTACACCAGCAGGAACACGACCAAAACAGCATGAGTGCCTACCTCAAGGCCCAAGCCAAACGGGACGAAGAACGGAGTAAGCTGGAAGAGCAACGCGACCAGCAAATGCAGGAGGTCCTCGCCAAACTGGCGGCTAGCCAGAAGAAGCCGGGGTTATTCTCCCGTCTCTTCCATAAAAATTGAGAGTGAGAAAAAACACCGAGAATCGGCTGGTAAGCTGATTTTCGGTGTTTGTCTTCGAACCTCCGCAAGGATGGCTAGGTTGGTCAAATGCTGATTTATCAGCGTTTGAACTGCCAGCCAGCTACTGCGCTAAGGCATCATTATCTATAAGGTAGCTAGGAGGTTGAGTTAATTCCCAGCCTCTTGCTCTTTTACTTATCTTCATCACTAATCTTACCGACACCTTCCACGAAGTCCTTTTCGACCCGTTGGAAGTCGGCCGAATCGGTAATCGCATCATCCGGAATCTCATCCAGGTTTGCGACCACTTCAATGTGCTGTTTCAAATCGTGGAACTTCATCGGTGCGTCCCCGCCGTATTCACCATCAAGGTTGATCATCAACCGGTCTTCCTTGCTCAATGGGGTCACATCCACATCGGTCGCCTTGGCATAGATAATCCGCGGGTCGTCGAGGTGCTTTCCCTGCAAGGCCTTCGCCATCAGCGCCAGCATATTAGCCAGACTACTCTTCTTGACGATAATCATGGTGAACTTACCGTCATCCAGCGACGCGTCCGGCACGATCTGTTCAAAGCCACCAACCGAATTAGTCAGCGCCAGCAAGATCATCGACGCCGTGCCCCGGTATTCCTGGTCATCGTACTTGATTGAAACGTCCACCGGCTTGATCTGCGGTAGTAGTTCGGCCCCCTTTGCCAGGTAAGCCGCATAGCCAAAGAGGGACTTCATCGACGACGGTACGTCATAAGTCAGTTCCGTCAGGGTTCCCCCCGCTGCAATGTTCATAAAGTAGTTGTCACCGGCCTTGCCGATATCGATTTTGAACTTCTTGTTCTTCTTCAAAATCAGCTTAGCGGCAGCAATCGGGTCATCACGGGGAATCCGCAGTGCCCGGGCGTAGTCATTGGTAGTCCCAGCCGGAATGATTGCCATCGTTGGCCGGTGTTCCAGCCCGGCAATTCCGTTGATAACCTCGTTCAAGGTCCCGTCACCACCGGCGGCCACAATCAGGTCAAACCCTTCCTTGGCCGCCCGCGTCGCCTCATTCTTTGCCGAGTTTGGTGCTGGGGTCGTCGCAAAGGCGCTCGTTTCGTAGCCCGCCTTTTCGTAGATGTCCAAAATATCGACCAGGTCTTTGCGGAGCGCCTCACGACCAGCAGTCGGGTTGTAAATAATCCGTGCCCGTTTACGCATCGTCAGCCTCCTACATCGCCTGCAGCGACTTCATCAGCAGTTGGGTAACAATCTTCGGGTTGGCCTTTCCGTGAGTCTGCTTCATGATCTGCCCCATCAGGTAGCCAACAGCCCGGTCCTTCCCGTTCTTGTAGTCGTCAACGGATTGCTGGTTGTTTGCCAGAACATCATCGACGATTGGCTGCAGCTGAGCCGGGTCAGACAGTTGAACTAAGCCGTGTTCCTTAGCGTAGGCCTGCGGTTCTTCCCCGTTCAAGATTCCCTTGAAGACCTTCTTCGCCATCTTGGAAGAAATCGTTCCGTCGTCAATCAGCTTAACCATCCCGGCCAGGTTGGCTGGCGTCAGCTTGGTGTCCTGGAGGTCAACGTGCTGGTCGTTCAGATAGGAATTGACGTCGTTCATCAGGTAGTTAGCCACCCGCTTTGGATCGCCGCCATCCTTAATTGCTTCCTCGAAGAAGTCGGACATTTCCTTGGTCTGGGTCAGCACCATGGCGTCGTAGTCGGACAGGCCAAGATCGTCAACGTAGTGTTTCCGCCGTTCACCCGGCATTACCGGCATTTCGCTCTCGATTTCCTTAATCCAGTCTTCGCTGACTTCCACTGGCGGCAGGTCTGGTTCTGGGAAGTAACGGTAGTCGTCGGCCCCTTCCTTGGACCGCATCGAAATCGTTGTTCCGGTCGGTTCGTCATACCGCCGCGTTTCCTGGGCAATCTGACCACCAGAGAGCAAAACATTCTGGTGCCGCTTCTCTTCAAAGGCCAGGGCCTTGCGGACGTAGTTGAAGGAGTTGATGTTCTTCATTTCCGTCTTGGTTCCAAACTTATCAGAGCCGATTGGCCGAATCGAAATGTTGGTGTCAACCCGCATTGACCCCTCTTCCATCTTCACGTCGGAAATCCCGGTGAATTGGATTCGTTGCCGGAGTGCTTCCAAGTAGGCCACCGCTTCTTCTGGTGAAGCGATGTCCGGCTTAGAAACGATTTCGATCAGCGGCGTTCCCTGCCGGTTCAAGTCGACGTAGGAATACTTGCTGGTGTGGGTGTTCTTCCCGGCATCTTCTTCGATGTGCATCTCTTCGATTCCGATCTTCTTCTTTTTACCTTCGACCTCGATTTCAATCCAGCCGTCGTGGGCGATCGGCGTCGCGGACTGGGTAATTTGGTAAGCCTTTGGGTTATCCGGGTAGAAGTAGTTCTTCCGGTCAAAGTGCATCCGCCGTGCGATTTGGGCATGGAGGGCCAGGCCGGCCATAATTCCATCACGGACAACGCCCTTGTTCAACGTTGGCAGTACCCCGGGGTACCCCCAGTCAATAACGTTAGTATTGGCGTTCGGCTGGTCACCATATTCGACCGGTGAAGGACTGTAAATCTTGGAATTCGTCTTTAATTCCACGTGGACTTCAAGCCCAATGGTTGTTTGAAAGTTCATCTTAGTTCTGTCCTCCTAACTGTGGAGTCTTCTTGTGGAAGTCCGTCGTCTGTTCAAAGACGTAACCAGTGTTGTAAATCGTCTGTTCATCAAACGGCTTCCCGATTAATTGGAGACCAACTGGCATCCCGTCTTCAGCGGAAAAGCCGGCCGGCAGTGACATTGCTGGCAACCCGGCCATGTTCACCGGCACGGTCAGCACATCGTTCATGTACATCGTCTTCGGATCGTCAATTTCGGCACCAATCTTAAAGGCGGTTGAAGCCCCGGTAGCACCAACAATCAGGTCATAATCTTTGAAGACCTTCGTGAAGTCATCACTAATCAGCCGACGAACTTTAGCGGCCTTGTTAAAGTAGGCGTCATAAAAGCCGGCTGACAACGAGAAGGTCCCCAGCATGATCCGACGCTTAACTTCATCCCCAAATCCTTGGGAACGGGACTTAACGTAAACTTCTTCCAGGTTCTTCGCCTCTGGAGCGCGGTAGCCGTAACGAATCCCATCATACCGCTGCAAGTTCGATGAGGCTTCGGATGAGGCCAGGATGTAGTAAGCCGGAACACCATCGTGGGTGTGAGGCAGGCTCACTTCGTCCACCGTCGCGCCCAAGGACTCTAAGTGGTCCAGGGCGGCCTTAATAACTTCCTTCACGTCAGCACGCAGGCCATCGTAGTATTCCTTTGGCACGGCAATCTTGAGGCCCTTGATACTCGTGGAGTCATTCAGCTGGGCAGCCCAGTCTGGAACCGCCTTGAGTGAGGAAGTCGTGTCGTGCTCATCGTTGCCGGCAATCAAAGCGGTCAGGTAGGCGTTGTCCTTAACGGACCGGGTCAGCCAGCCAACCTGGTCAAAACTGGACCCAAAGGCAATGATTCCCCAACGAGAAACCCGCCCGTAAGTTGGCTTCATGCCGACAATTCCGTTGAAGGAAGCGGGCATCCGGATGGAACCACCGGTATCAGTACCAAGCGCACCAAGAACGTCACCAGCGGCAACGGCAGCCGCAGAACCACCTGAAGAACCACCTGGTACCCGGGTCAGGTCCCATGGGTTATGGGTGGTGAAGAAGGCTGAATTTTCCGTAGAAGAACCCATGGCAAATTCGTCCAAGTTGGTCTTCCCAACGTTAACGTAGCCCGCCTGCTTCAACTTTTCAACGACCGTAGCATCGTAAACGGGGTTGAAGTTTTCCAGCATCTTGGAAGCCGCGGTCGTCCGCAGTCCCTTGGTCAGAATGTTATCCTTAACCGCCAGCGGAATCCCGGCAACCAGCTGGTCAGCGCTAATCCCGGCTTCATCAACTGCCTGGGCCTGCTTCATGGCCCCTTCTTCGTCCAGGGTCAGGAAGGCCTTGACCTGGTCGTCATTGGCCTTGATGTGGTCAAAAGTTTCCTTGGTCAGTTCCGTGGCGCTGATCTTCTTGTTCACCAGGTCATCGTGGAGCTGGCTGAGGTCAGTTTCGTAAAAGTCCATTATTCGCCATCCTCACTTTCATCAATGATTACTGGAACCCGGATGTAACCATCATCCGCGTCCGGAGCGTTCTTCAGCAAAGCATCAGTTTCTTCCTTGCTGGCCTTGACTGCCTTGTCCTCGCGCAGGGCGTTAACCCGGTCAGTCGCGTTCGTCATTGGCTCGACACCGTCCGTATCTTCGTTTGCAATTTCCTCAAACATATCGATAATGCTTCCCAGCTGAGTCGTGAATTGTTTAAGCTCATCCTGGGGGAATTCCAGCTTAGCAAGTTCTGCAACGTGCTTTACTTCCTGCTCAGTGATTTTACTGGCCATCATTTCGACCTCTTTTCTCAAAATTAAGTATATATACATCTAACAATTCTAGCACAGAATGGGCAATTTTTTTATTGATTTATGTGCTGGAATAGCAAAGGGGCTATGACATAAGCCCGATTACTTTAATAAAAGGCGAATAGCGCAGTACACAAATGGGCTCCAGTGCTCGGCAAAGCCGAACTCTGAAGCCCTCTTTGTGCTTTCTAAAGACTAGCTGCGCGTCGACGAGGGCGTGAAGACGAAGTCATAAATGACTTCTGTTACGCTCCCCCTATTAAGATTAGTATGAATCCAAAATGTGGGTCCGGAAGGTATCAGAACCGGCATCCCGGTAAACGATTGCCTGCATTTCAGAATCCGACTGAATCCGGATATCAATCGGAATCCCGCTCGGCAGGTAACGTTTAGCAGCCCGGGCAATGTACTGGGTAAAGCTGGTAATTTCCGTCTGACTGTAAAACTGCGTCGTTACCGTAATGTGCATCCCCGAAAGGTTGCCGTTGTGGTACTGAGCCTGGGCGGTCACCCCACTCAGGTTCGGGAAGAAGTTCTGAATCTGGCTCTTAAAGTTAGCGAAGTTGTCGTTATCGGTTGAATCCGCACTATTTTGCGCATTCGTGGCGGACGCCTTTGGCAACACCATCGTCTTGTAATCAAGCTTCGTCCAGCCGCTAACCTTGTTGCCATTGTTCTTGCTGTAAGCGAAGAAGCTCCCGCCGACTAGGCTGTCATCTGGGGCCTGCTTGTAGAGGGCAATTACGATTGGCACGTTCTTCAGGGCCTTCTTCTGCCGCAGCCGGGTCAAAATCTTCTGGGCAGCAATCTTTCCCTGGCGTTCCATCTCGTCCTGGCTAATCTTCTTCGTATAGGACGGCCCGTTCGTCTTCTTTTGGTAATTGTACTCGGAGTTGATTCCGACCCCGATTACCACTCCCTTGAGCTTCATCGACCGGCCGTTATCCGTCATGTAGTCCTGCTCTTCAATCTGCTGGACGTACTCAGGATTCGGGTCACTCTTCTTCCCCTGGGCCGGGTTGAGTCCCTCAGGATTCTTAGCGGACTTGCGTGCTAGCCAGCTTTGCAGGGTACTGGTATCCAAGTATTGCCCTTCCTGGAAGATATAGTTTTTCGGTGAAAAGACCCGCTTGGAAACCTGGGTCAGGCCGCTTTCAAAGCTCTTCTGGTTAAGCTGGTTATCGTTTTGGGCCACGTTAATTCCGCGGGCCTTGCTAGTCTTGTAACGGCCGTTTTGAATGACCCCTTGGTAGTTGCCATTGCCCGACCCGGTAGTGCTGTAATTCTTCGACGAATTCTTTCCACACGAGGCCAGCACGACCATGCTCACCAGCAACGCCGTGGCGGTTGCAATTTTCTTGATAGTTAGCTTCACGATTTATTGTTCCTCCTTCATTGCTTGGGCAAATCGGGCTTCGTCCCAGACCGTGATTCCCAGGTCCTGCGCCTTGGTCAGCTTGCTGCCGGCCGCCGTCCCCGCAATGACAATGTCAGTTTTCTTTGATACGCTCCCGGTTACCTTAGCACCGTGTGCTTCCAACCAGTGCTTGGCATCCGCCCGGGTCAGCTCTTCCAGTTTGCCCGTCAAGACAACCCGGCGGCCGTTCCACTCGCTATCAGTGGCTGCCGGCACTACCGAACCATGGTAGTCAAAGTTGACCCCCACGGCCCGCAGCTCGTCGACGAGCTTCTTTACCTGCTCATTAGCAAAGTAAGTCTGGACACTGTCGCCGATTGTCGGACCAATGCCGTCGACAGCCGCGACCTCGTCGGTACTAGCCGTCAGCAAGCGGCCTAAGTTCTGGAAGTGCTCCATAATCAACCGCGCTGCCTTGGCACCGACATGACGAATCCCCAAGCCAAATAATAAGCGCTCGACAGAATTATTACGACTATTCGCAATTGATGTCAATAGGTTGGCTGCCGATTTGTCGCCAAATTTATCTAAAGTTAATAATTGGTCGTGGGTCAGGCTGTACAGGTCGGCCACATCATGGACCAGTTCCTTATCCCAGAGCTGTTGGATAATCTTTGGACCGAGGCCATCAATATTCATCGCGTTCCGGGAAGCAAAGTGAGCGAGCCCCTCCTTGATTTGGGCCGGACACATCGGGTTGACGCAGCGCAGCGCTACTTCATCATCTAGGTGAACGAGGTCCGAACCGCAGACCGGGCAGGTCGTTGGCACCTGGTAAGGCTGACTATCCGCCGGCCGATTTTTTAAGTCAACCCGGGAAATTTCAGGAATAATGTCACCAGCCTTATGGAGGTAAACGGTATCGCCAAGCCGGATGTCCTTTTCACGGAGGTAGTCAGGATTATGCAGTGAAGCCCGACTGACCGTGGTCCCCGCTAATTGAACCGGGTCCATGACCGCGGTCGGGGTCACGTTTCCGGTCCGGCCGACCGTCCAGACAATGTCGCGGACGACCGTTGCCTGCTCCTCCGGTGGGAACTTGTAGGCAATCTCCCACCGCGGTACCTTAACAGTATTTCCCAGGGCATTCTCAGTGTCGAGGTCATTGACCTTTTCCACGATTCCGTCAATCCCGTAGGAGAGCTGGTCCCGCTGAGCGGTGTACTCTTCGATATAGTCGGTAATCTCTTGCCGGTTGTGCACCACCCGGTTATGGGGGTTCACGCTAAAGCCCAGTTCCCGCATCCGGTCAAGGGCCGCCGCCTGGGTCCGCACGCCGAGTTTCTGGTACTCTGGCACGTAGTACATAAAGGTTGCCAAGTCCCGGCGGGCGGTTACCTGGGGATCAAGCTGGCGGAGACTTCCCGCCGCTGCGTTCCGCGGGTTAGCAAAGACCGACAGGCCCGCCGCTTCGCGTTCCTGGTTGAGTTTGACGAAAGACTCCTTCGGCATGTAGCATTCGCCACGGAATTCCAAGCTCAACGGTTCCGGAAGCTGGTGGGGAATCGATTTGATCGTCATGACGTTAGCCGTGACGTCTTCACCGATATTCCCGTTTCCCCGGGTCGATCCCTGGACTAGCCGACCATTTTCGTAAACCAGCGAGAGGGACAGGCCATCAATTTTGAGTTCCAAATTATACTCGGGGGTCACGCTAACGTCACCGTTATCCTGCTGGCGCTGGTTGAAGTCCATCAGTTCATCGATGGAGAACACATCCCCCATCGATAGCATTGGAATTTCGTGGGTCACCTTGGTCAGTTCGCTCGTCGGTCCCCCACCAACGTGCTGGGTCGGGGAGTCGCTAGTTTTAAGTTCTGGGAACCGCTGCTCTAGCTCAACCAGCCGTTGGTAGGCGCGGTCATAGACATAATCCTCGACTGAGGGGTTATCCTGCTCATAGTATTCCCGCCCCCACTTGGTCAGCTGCTCTCTGAGCGGGGTAATTTCCTGCTTGGCCGCCGCCAGCGTCAACTGGTCGACTGGTGTTTGTTTATCCATTATTTAGGCCTCACTTCTCTAATTAATCCGTCACCTTTTTAATCGGGGCAAAACTGGCAAGGAGGCGTTTGACCCCCTGGTTAGGAAAGGCGATATCCAATTCCATGTCGTTACCGGTGCCGCTAATCTTAACAACCGTTCCTTGGCCCCACTTCTTGTGCGTGACCTTATCGCCGGCCTTCCAGCTCAGCTTATCCGCGCCGGTTCCATTGTTGGTAACGGGAGCCACCCGCTTGCCGGCATCGCGGTAGTGGTGCTTGGACTGCTGACTACGGTAGGTTGGCTTGAGGGCTGCCCGCTTGTCAAACGGCAGGCTGCCGCCAAAGCTATTCATCCCGCCACCCTCTTCTTCGAGCAATTCGGGGCTAATTTCCTCCACAAAGCGGGACGGCTGGTTACGCTGCACCCGCCCGTACAAGAGACGGGAAACGGCATTAGTCAGGTAGAGCTTTTTCTTGGCCCGGGTAATCCCCACGTAGGCCAGGCGGCGCTCTTCTTCTAGCTCGTCATCCTCCAGCAGGGCCCGGGACAACGGGAAAATCCCTTCTTCCATCCCAACCAGGAAGACGACTGGGAACTCCAGCCCCTTGGCCGCGTGCAGGGTCATCAGGGTCACTGCCGGTGCCTGTTCGTCAACGTCGTCCTGGTCGGACACCAGGGCCAGGTCGGCGAGGAAGTTCACCAGCTTCTGGCGGTTATCAACGTCATCGTCGGCGTGCTGCTTGTCGTATTCCTGGGTCACCGACTTGAATTCGTCCAGGTTCTCCTGCCGGGCCTGCGCCTCCAGACTATTGTCCTTTTGTAGCATCTTGTTATAGCCCGACCGTTCCAGAATTTGGTCGGTCAATTCGGTAATGCTGAGAAATTCGGCCTGCTTATCCAGGTCCTTGATCAGTTGACCGAAGTCCGCCAGCTTGTTCCGGGTCCGGGCGGTAATCGTGTTGGCAATATCAACGTTTTGACTGGCTTCCAGCAGGGACCAATGGTTGTCGTTGGCAAATTCACGCAGGTGTTCCACGCTGGTCAGACCAATCCCCCGCTTCGGTGTGTTGACGACCCGGCTAAAGCTCATCGAATCCTGGTGGTTGACGATCAGGGTCAGGTAGGCCAGAATGTCGCGGATTTCCTTCCGGTCATAGAACTTATGACCGCCAACCATCGTGTAGGGCACGCTCGACTTCATAAATGTTTCTTCGATCACCCGCGACTGGGCGTTGGTTCGGTAGAGGATGGCAAAGTCATTATAGTGGTAGCCATGCTTGTCATGCTCCTCCTGGATCTTGGAGACGATGTACTGAGCCTCGTCGTGCTCGTTTTGGGCCTGGTAATAGCTAATCTTGTCTCCCTGCCCGTTTTCGGTCCAGAGGTTCTTATCCTTCCGCCCGTTGTTATTCTTAATGACCTCGTTGGCGGCATCCAGGATATTCTGCGTGGATCGGTAGTTCTGCTCCAGCATTACCGTGTGGGCACCGGGGTAGTCCCGTTCAAAGTTCAGGATATTTTCAATGTTAGCACCCCGCCAGCCGTAGATACTCTGGTCGGCATCCCCGACGACGCAGATGTTTTCATACTTATCCGCCAGCATGTGGACCAGCTTGTACTGGGCATCGTTGGTGTCCTGGTACTCGTCGACGTGGATGTAGTGGAAGCGGTCCTGGTAGAATTCCAGTGTTTCCGGGTCCTGCTCAAACAGCTCGATGGTTTTCATAATCAGGTCGTCAAAGTCGAGGGCCTGGTTGGCCTCTAATTGCTCCTGGTAGAGCTTATAGGCCCGAGCCACGACCTGACTGTACATGCTGTGGGGATTATTGTCACTGCCGGCCTTGGCGGCGTAGTCCTTAGGCGTCAGCAGAGCATTTTTAGCGTTGGAAATGGTACTGAGAATGCTCCGCGGGTCAAACTTCTTTGGGTCAATGTTGAGTTCCGCACAGACCTGCTTCATCAGCGTCCGCTGTTCGCTCGTGTCGGCAATCGTAAAGGCCCGGTTATAACCGAGCTTTTCAATGTCGCGCCGCAAAATCCGGACACACAGGGAGTGGAAGGTTGACACCCAGATGTCTTGGGCACCTTCACCAAGGAGCTTGCCGACCCGTTCCTGCATTTCCTTGGCAGCCTTGTTGGTAAAGGTAATTGCCAGGATATTCCACGGCAAAACACCCTTTTCCTCAATCAGGTAAGCAACCCGGTGCGTTAACACCCTGGTTTTCCCTGAACCGGCTCCAGCCATGACCAGCAGTGGCCCCGCCGTCGTTAGAACCGCCTCGGCCTGCTTATCGTTCATTCCCTCTAATAATGCTTGACTATTGCTCACGCCGTTCCATCCTCTCTTCAAATTCAATCGGCTAATATTATAACAAAAAAGCCGCGAGAAAAATAACCAAGGGCCTCGCGACTAGCTAGCCGTCTGGCCCTTTTTTGACAGGTTATTCAGATCTTATAAAATTTCATCGTCATCGTTATTCTGCGGGGCGTCATTCGGGGCAATTGGCTCGTCCCAGACCTCCGTGTCGTCGACCTGGTCCTCCAGCTCGTCCAGACTGCTGCTGCCAGTCACCCAGACAAAGCCAATCAGACTATCATCGTCAACTGCGGGCAGGTCGAACAAGCGGAACTGCCAATTATCCTTGAGCAGCCATTGCCGTTGGATTGCAGCCTCCTGTTTCTTCCGAATCACCATCAGGAGGGCCGGCTGCAACGACCGCACAATGTGCAGCGGCATGCCGACCACGGCCCGGAGTTGCTCTTCGTACTGGGTCACGTTAGCGGAGCTGTCGTAGACGTTGGCAATGGAAGTCATCCCCAGCTCAATATTCTTCACGTACAGAGAGCCATTAGCCGTGACATAGAAGTTCAGTGAGAACACCCCGTGGTATTCCAACGAACTGGCAACGCTCTTCACGATCCGCTGCATTTCCGTTAAGAGGTCATCGTTAACCACGGCGGGAGTGGCAACGGCAATCAGCTGCCGGTCCGCGGAAAATTGCAGCTTCGCTAGGGGATAGATTTCCACCTGGTCCCCATCCGTGGCCGCCGTCATTGTATACTCCGCGGTATGGTCGATCCACGACTCCAAGAGGTAGGTCCCCGTACTAATGAAGTCCGCCGCCCGGGCAATATCCGACTGGCGAGAAATCATCATCGATTGTTCCCCAATTCCCCGCTGAATCGGCTTTAGGAGGGCCGGGTAGCCGATAGAGTCAATGGACTGGTAGACGTCGTCAAGACTAACCACCGTCACGTACGGAGCGATATTAATGTTGATCTGGTCCAGGAAGGCCCGTTCCATCAGCCGGTCCTGAACGATTTCCAGGCCATTGATCCCCTGGGGAACCGCTGCAAATTGGCTCAGAAAACGGATTACCCGGGAATCGATATTCGGCGTTTGGTAAATCACCGCATCGCTATTTTCGCCAAATTCCGTCAACTTATCCTTATCGTTGTAGGCGCCAACGAGTGTAAAGTCGGCCATCTTGGTAATTGCCGGCTGAGCGTGGTCGACGTATACTCCCACGTTAAAGCCCGCCTTTTTAGCCGCGGCAATCAGCGCCCCGCCGTTCCGGTTGATTCCAATAATGCCAAGCGTACTTCCTGGATACAGTGCATCCCCACTCATTTAATAACCCCCTTAGTCTTCTTCAAACTCAATCCGGTTATCAGCCAATGACTTGATCCGGGCTAACGATTCTACCCGTACTCCCCGGTCCCGCAGTTCCTGGCCGCCGGGTTGGAAGCTCTTCTCAATCACGATTCCGGCTCCAGCAACCTGGATGCCGGCCTGGTCGGCAATTTCCAACATTCCTTCAACTGCCTGACCATTCGCCAGGAAATCATCAATCATTAGGACCTTATCATCAGGAGCAACGTACTTCTTTGAAATCGAAATGCGGTTAGTCGTCTTTTTGGTATAGGAGTAGACGTCCGCCACGTACATGTTATTGTTGAGCGTCAGGCTCTTGTGCTTCCGGGCAAAAATCACGGGGAGCTTCATCGCCAAACCAGTCATCACCGCCGGGGCAATTCCTGATGATTCGACCGTCCAGATTTTAGTAATCCCCTCACCAGCAAACCGTCGGGCAAATTCCTGGCCAACATGCAACATTAACTCCGGATCCACCTGGTGGTTTAAAAAGGCGTCGACTTTCAAGACGTTGCCCGGAAGGACCGTCCCAAACTGCTTAATTTTTTCGTTTAATTCTTGCATGAAGAAGTGCTCCTTTAACTTTTACTTATCATAATTATATAACTTATAGGTCTGGATGACCGAAATTAACTTTTGCGCGTAGTTCGGGTCGGTCGCATAGCCAGCCTTCTGCAGTTCTCGGGCCGCCTGCTGGTAGCTGGTAGCCCGGACCACGGCTTGGTAGTTTTCCTTATTCGTGTCGGTTCCGTTTAACATCAGCTTGGTATGGTCTTTGATAGAGTCGCTCCAGCTGTCATAGACCTTAAACCGCCCCTTGGTAACGATCCAGTGGCCGTTGATGTACTCCTTAGTAGTCAACACCCGGGAAGTGTTCGGGTCAGTCCCCTTGATACCAAAGAGATTGTGGTATTGGGAAGCGAGCTGGCTAGTCCCCCACTGCGACTCGAGAATTGCTTGAGCAATCGTGACGGACGCGTACACGTGGTAAGAGTTTTGCATGGCCTGGGCTTCGGGGGCCACCTGCTTAATGAACGCCTGCTTAGCCTGCTGGTCCTGGCGCTGCAGCTGCTTTTCAATCCGCTGCTGGTTCCAGATCCGGTAATAGTGGTGGGCCGCATAAACGCCCAAGAAGAGCGCGATAATGACGAGGATCCAGATAAGGACCTTGAGTCCCGAATTATTCTTCCGTGATTTTCTTCTCTTCCGCTTTGCCAATGGTAGTGTCCTCCCTGAGTAATCGTTCGTTCAATCATAATTTAAAAATAACCACTGTTGATTATAGCATTTTTCCCGGGGGAACTGGTTTACGATTTAAAAACAAAAGGGAGTGGGGCAGAAGTCGTGAGTGACTTCGTTTCCCCACCCCCGCAAGGATGGCTACGTCGCGCAGCAAGCCTATTTGGGGTAGCTACTGTGCTGCTTTCTTTGTTATCTGTGATAACAAAAAAGCCGGGAACAAAATCCCAGCTTTTTTGTTTGAAACGCCAATCGAATATTAACGCTTACTGAATTGAGCAGCCTTACGAGCCTTCTTCAGACCTGGCTTACGACGTTCCTTCATCCGAGGGTCACGAGTCAACAGACCGGCCTTCTTCAAGGCGTCACGGAAGTCAGGGTCAACGGTGAGCAGGGCACGGGCGATACCGTGACGAACTGCACCGGCTTGACCAGAGAAGCCACCACCGTTGATGTTAGCGATAACGTCATATTGACCGTTAGTCTTAGTAACATCAAATGGTTGGTTAACAATAGCACGTAAGTTGGCAAATGGAATGTAGTCTTCGATTGCCTTGCCGTTCATAGTAATCTGACCAGAACCTGGTACTAAGCGAACACGTGCGGTAGCGTCCTTACGACGACCAGTACCTCTGTATTGTACAGTTTGAGCCAATTCCATTCCCTCCTTAGATTAAGTTTGTAATGTCCAATGCTTCAGGCTTTTGTGCAGCGTGCTTGTGGTCTTCACCAGCGTAAACATGCAGCTTTAAGCCCATCTTGTGACCAAGGGAGTTGTGTGGAAGCATACCCTTAATAGCAGTTTCCAATAACTTCTCTGGTTCCTTAGCAAGGAAGTCACCGGCAGTCCGTTGCTTCAAACCACCAGGGTAGTTTGAGTGACGGTAGTACATCTTTTGGGATGCCTTCTTACCAGTTAACTTAACTTGAGCAGCGTTGATAACGATAACGTTGTCACCAGTATCAACGTGGGGAGTAAATGTTGGCTTGTTCTTACCACGCAGGATAGATGCGACGACGGTGGCCAGACGACCCATTGGGACATCCTTAGCATCGACAACGTACCACTTGCGATCAACTTCACCAGGTTTAGCGATGTATGTCGTTCTCACGATTAGTTCCTCCAATTTTGTTTTCTTTTACATATAATAGTGTACCGAGTTATTAGATGGAAAAGAAATACCAAGTGTTAGTATACCTTCTTCTCGATTGTTCGTCAATTGTTTTTGCCGTCAGGGCCGTAATCAACGCTGACCAGGTACAAGCCGCTCGCGGGGGCGGTCATCCGGGCCTGGGTCCGGTCCTTCGCCGCTAACACTCGCTTAACATCGCTAACCGGGCGCTGGCCGCTGCCCACCTCCAGGAGGAAGGCGACCATAATCCGGATCTGGTTGTACAAGAAGCCGTTCCCGGTAAATTCAAACACGACCTCGTTTTGCGCTGGATCACGGTCAACGGTAATCTTTTCCACCGTCCGAACATTGCTCTTTGCCTGGCTCCCCGAGGCCACAAAGCTCGTAAAGTCATGTTCACCAATAAAGTCCTTAGCGGCTAAGCGCATCTTATCAATATCGACCGGCACCTTATAGTGCGCCGTGTAGTTACGCTTGAAGGGGTCAACAAAGTCCCCCTGGTCGACCCGGTACCGGTAAGTTTTTCGGTGGGCGCTATACCGGGCGTGAAAACTTTCGTCGACCCGCTCGGCCTTTTTTACCAGAATATCTAAGGGCAGCAGACTGTTAAGGGCCTTCCGCATCGACTCATCGCTCAGCTGGTAAGGAAGGTCAAAATGGGCGACCTGGTTAAGGGCGTGGACCCCAGCATCAGTCCTCCCGGAACCAATCACACTGATCGGCGGGTCAGGATACTTGGCGATTTTATTAACCGCGTTTTTCAGGACCTGCTCTACCGTTCGCTTGTGGGGCTGGATTTGAAAGCCCGAGAAGTTCGCCCCGTCGTAGGCAAAGGTAATTTTATAACGATACATTTGCTTTTCCTTTCTACCAGTCAAATTACGAAACGGAGGGTCAGTACCGCTAGTGCCAGGGCCAACAGCAGCAACAGACTGACCGTGTCCCGCCGGTACCAGTGCAGCTGCCGGTAATGCGTCCGCGGAGCCGCTGGATCATACCCCCGGGCCTCCATTGCCGTTGCCAGCTCCTCCGCCCGTTTAAAGGAATCCACGAATAACGGGATAAGGATTGGAACCATCCGGGTCAGACGCCGGATCAGTCCCCCCTCGTCAAGGTTCATCCCCCGGGACCGCTGAGCATTGGCGATTTTGACCGCCTCATCCATAATGGTCGGAATAAACCGCAGGGCAATCGAAATCATCAGGGTAATCTGGTTCACGGGAACCTTAATGGCCTTCAGCGGCTGCATCAACCAGGAGAGGGCGTCCGCAATCCGCAGGGTCGGCGTGGTCGCGGTCAAGACCGTCGAGGCAGTAACGATCACCATGAAACGGAAGAAAATAATAAGTGAATTGACTAATCCATCCCGGGTCACGGTAAATAGCCACCAGCGCCAGTAAACCGGTCCCCCGGTGCTAAACAGGACTTGAAAAGCCACCGTTAACAAAATAATCCATGCCAGGGGGCGAATCCCCCGCCAGTAAAGCCGAAAACTGACCCTGCTCATCACCATGGTCACCAGCAGCGCAGCTACCAGTAACAGACAGGTTGCCCAGCTATTGGCAAAGAAAACGAGGATAACATAAGCAATACATAGCAGCAGCTTTGCCCGGGGATCAAGGCGGTGAAGACGTGAATCACCGGGAACGTAGGAACCAAAAACAATCGCATTAGTCATCAGTCCGTTCCCCCTTTCAGCCGGAGTGCCAGGGCCTTCGCTAGTTGGTCAAGGTTCAGCACTGCCGGCAAGTCAACGCCCCGCTTCCGCAGCTGATGGGCAATCTGAACCGCGGCCGGCCGGTTCAGCTGGTTAGCCGCCATGAGCTGGCTATCAGCAAACAGTTGCGCCGGGGTAGTCGCGGTCACCAGCTGCCCGTGGTTCATTACGACCACCTGGTCGGCATAGCGCGCCACCTGTTCCATCTGGTGGGTAATCAAGATAATCGTCCGGCCTTCCTGGTGGAACGTGGCAATTAAGTTCAATAACTGCTCCGTTGACTGGGCATCTAATCCCGCCGTCGGTTCGTCCAGGATCAGGACCTCCGGCTGCATTGCCAGAACCCCGGCAATCGCTACCCGCCGCATCTGGCCCCCGGAGAGCATAAACGGTGACCGTTCCGCCAGGTCCGCGGGCAGGCCAACCGCGTTCAGTGCTTCCTGAACGGCTGTAGCCACCCGTTCCTGGCCCCAGCCAAGGTTTTCGGGACCAAAGGCGATATCCTTAGCGACAGTTTCCGCAAATAATTGCTGCTCCGGGAACTGAAAGACGAAACCCACGTGCTGACGAAGTTTAGCCAGGTCCTGGCGACGAGCACTCGCATCAACAGTCTGTTTTCCCACCGTGATCTGCCCCGCCGTCGGTTTCAACAGTCCGTCAATCAAGGACACGAGTGTTGATTTGCCGCTACCAGTATGCCCTACCAAGGCGGTATAGCTCCCTGCCGGAATTGTCAGGTTAACTTCCGTCAAAGCACGCTGCTTACTATTGGAATACGCAAAGGCGACGTTATTTAGCTTAATTTCCGGCATAACCATTCCACCATTTCGTTTGTTGTTAAGTAGCCCGCTGGAACAGCGACTCCCAGGGCAGCCAGCCGTTCGCTCAGATCTTGAGCCACGGGAATACCGACTCCTAGACGGTGCAGCAGGTCTGCTTGGCAGAGAATTTTGCCGGCCGGGCCTTCATCAGCGATTCCCTGCTGGTCAACCACCACAATTTTATCGGCCATCGTCATTTCCACCGGATCATGGGTAATTGTAATAATAGTCAGTGACTCCTCCTGCCGCAGCTGGGTCAGGAGATTTAGCACGGTCTGCCGGCCAGCCGGGTCGAGCATTGAGGTGGCCTCGTCCAGGATAATCACCTGGGGTTCTAAGGCGAGAATCCCGGCAATCGCCACCCGCTGTTTCTGTCCCCCAGAGAGGAGGCTCGGTTCGGTATCCGCTAGCTGACTCATCCCTACCCGGGCCAGGGCCTTGTCAATCCGTCTGGTCATCTCGTCCCGTGGCAATTGCTGGTTTTCCAGCCCAAAGGCAATGTCATCGGCGACCGTCGCCCCAACAAACTGGTTATCGGGATTTTGAAAAACGATCCCTACTTGACGGTGGAGCGTCGTTAAGTGGTCTTCGGTCACAGTCAGACCGTTAACGACGACCTGCCCCTCATCAGCCACCAGCAGCCCATCGATCAGCCGGGCAATGGTACTCTTCCCGCTCCCGTTTTTACCGATCAGGGTCGTCCATTGCCCCCGGGGAAGCTGGAGGTTGAGCTTTTTGAGCACCGGTTGGCTTGCCCCCGGATATGTATACGTAATGTTTTCTAACTTGATCCCGTCCACGCCGTCGGTTCCTTTCCAAATTAATCTTCTTTATTCTAACAAAGACCGCGCTAAGTTACAGGAATTTTGCTGGAAAAATTAGTAAATTGGGAAATCTTTCCAAAACACCGCCCGTATATTTCACTTCTCTGCTTGCTTTTAGCAATTATTTGGGAACGATTTCTTATATATTTTCCATTCGTTATCAGGCGAAAGCAAAATCCCGTAATTAATTCTCAGCTCATATCAGGTTATTATTTGGCATTTCGTTCAATACCGGATATACCATAAGCAAGGTAAACACCACCCTATGATTGAGTATTTAGTCTAATAATCTTTGTGATTAAACTAAAAGTATTATTTTGATTGTAATTGATTTTATAACAATAAAACGTGGGTAAAGTGTTTATCAAATCATAAACAGAAAGGAGAAGCTCATGGATAGTAATGGCAAACAAGACGCCCGAAACCTAACTTTATTTGGTTTCTTTTCACTCACCGCATCAATGGTCTTGACGGTGTATGAGTACCCAACTTTTGCTACCGCCAAGCTGCACCTGGTATTCTTCCTGGTCCTTGGTGGAATCTTCTGGTTCCTGCCAGTTGCACTCTGTGCCGCCGAAATGGCAACCGTTAATGGTTGGAACCAGAATGGTGGCGGAATTTTCAGCTGGGTCAAGCACACCCTTGGCGAGCGGTGGGGATTTGCGGCCATCTTCTTTCAATGGTTTCAAATCACGGTCGGTTTTATCACGATGATTTACTTCATCTTGGGGGCACTATCATTAGTCTTCAACTGGCCGGCTCTTAACCAGGTTCCCGTCATTAAATTCTTTGGGGTCCTGATTATCTTCTGGCTCCTGACCTTTTCACAATTCGCGGGAACCAAGTACACTGCACGAATCGCCAAGTGGGGCTTTTCACTTGGGATCTTAATTCCTCAGTAATTCTCTTTGTTTTAGCAATCTGGTACATCATCAAGGGAGGTTCCTTGCAGCTCAGATTTTCAGCCCGGGCCTTTGTTCCTGACTTCGCTCATCTCAATACCCTGGTAGTCTTTGTTTCATTTGTCTTAGCCTAAGCCTCAGCTTCGCACATTAACGATTTAAAGCGGCCCAAACGGAATTATCCTTTGGCAATGTTCATCCTGGTAATCCTCGCAATCTGCCTGGATACCTTTGATGGCTTTACCGTCGCCGCGGTTGTCCAGCCAAGGAAATTTCACTTAGTGCGGGGGTTGTCCAGGCCTTTAACTACCTGCTGCTCTACATCAATCCCCAACTCGGCTGGCTGGTCAAACTGATTGCATTGATGATTGCCGCTGGGGTCATGACCGAGATTAGTTCCTGGGTCATTGGTCCTTCCCGGGGGATGTTCGCAACTGCCCAGCAGGGAATTCTTCCCCGGTGGTTCCGGAAGACCAACAAGTCGGGAGTGCCAATCCCGCTAATCGTGGTCCAAGGGATCAGCGTTTCAATCTGGGACGCGGTCCTGACCTTTGGGGGTGGCAGCGATAACGTTTCGTTCTTCGCCGCCATGTCGCTGACCGTGGTTATCTACCTGGTCGGCTACCTGCTCTTCTTCATTGGCTACCTCGTCTTGATTTTCAAGAAGAAGCAGCTGAAACGTACCTACGAAATCCCTGGTGGGACCTTTGGTAAGGCCGTTGTTTCAATCTGTGGATTATTAGTATCCCTCTTTGCCTTCGGTATCTCGTTCGTTCCGCCGAGCACGCTGCCAAGATCATCCGATTCCGCTTATCTGGGTGTCTTAATCATTAGCTTTATTATTGCGCTGATACTGCCACTTATCATCTACGCCTTCCACCACAAGTGGGGGCACCACCATCACAATGACAATCCCCAGCACCTCAGTGCCCAGGATGTCATTCCAGCAGTACCACCAATTGCTCGTGGTGAGCATCACATTGTCCCAGAAGCTGTTTCAGATGAAAACGAGACAGCAAGTAAACCTGCACATCAAAATTAGGAGGTTATTTAAATCGTAACTTTCTCGATCCCATTTTTGGTTCCTATTCTTCGGATCACCCTCTTCCAAAGTATCAGCTGAACGAAAAGCCGGTGGAACCGCGGATTACCTACCGGATCGTTAAGGACCAACTTCTGGATGAAGGAAACGCCCGTGAAAATCTGGCAACCTTCTGTCAGACTTATATGGAACCAAATGCAACGAAAATCATGGCCGAAACAATGGATAAAAACGCCATTGATAAGTCAGAATACCCACGGACAGCTGAACTAGAAAACCGCTGTGTTAACATTATTGCTAACCTTTGGTACGCTCAACCCGCTGAGAACTACATGGGGACTTCCACGGTCGGTTCTTCTGAGGCATGTATGCTTGGTGGCCTGGCAATGAAGTTTGCCTGGTGGGAACGGGCCAAGAAGCTGGGCCTGGACATTCACGCCCACAAGCCAAACCTGGTTATTTCTTCCGGCTGCCAAGTTTGCTGGGAAAAATTTGCCACCTACTTTGACATTGACCTGCGGACCGTCCCAATGGATGAACAGCACCAGTCGCTTAACATGGAAAAGGTAATGGACTATGTTGACGAATATACGATTGGGACCGTTGGTATCATGGGGATTATCTACACAGGCCGTTATGATAACATTGCTAAGCTAAACGACCTGGTCGAAGCCTATAATAAGACAACCCCTTACAAGGTTTACATCCACGTTGATGCCGCCTCAGCTGGTTTCTACGCACCGTTCATGGAGCCAGATATCAAGTGGGACTTCCAGCTGAAGAACGTTGTTTCCATTAATTCGTCAGGTCACAAGTACGGCCTGGTATACCCAGGGATTGGTTGGGTTCTCTGGCGCAACAAGCAGTTCTTGCCAGACAAACTGATCTTTAAGGTCAGCTATCTTGGTGGTGAACTGCCGACCATGGTAATCAACTTCTCACGGAGTGCCTCGCAAATCATCGGTCAATACTACAACTTTGTCCGCTTCGGCTTTAATGGCTACAAGGAAATCCAAAAGCGGACCCATGACGTTGCCGTCTACCTGTCCAGTGAAATTGCCAAATTAGGCCACTTTGAAATCGTCAATGACGGTTCCGAACTGCCAATTGTCTGCTACAAGCACAAGATTAACGATGGCGTTGACTGGACCCTCTACGACCTGGCTGACCGTCTCCGGATGAAGGGTTGGCAAGTACCAGCCTACCCACTGCCGGAAAACCTCGACAATATCGAAGTTCAACGGATCGTCTGCCGGGCTGACCTGGGAATGAACATGGCCCACGACTTCATCGAAGATATGAAGCGGGCAATTGACGAGTTAAATAACTCCCACATTGTCAGCCACCAACGGACTGAGCTCAAGAAGTACGGCTTTACCCACTAGTATTGAGCTGTGCCTAGCCTGATAATTTAATTCCACCTACTCCCCCAAGTGACCTGATTAGTTGCTTGGGGGAGCTTTTTGTGTGGGGAAGAAAGTTGGTCAAACGTTGCTTCGTCAGCTGCTGCACCATCGCCTTATTATCTTTGAAATAGCTAAAGGACCGGGGCTTCACTCCCAACTGCTGCCTGCCAACCAAAGGTCTCCTCGACTAGCAGCACGTCCGAACCCATCGCTAGTGGCCGCCAAAAAACGTTTAAAATAAAAAATCACTTACCATTGCGGCGCACGGGGTTTCCGCATTCGAGCTAGACTAGGGTCACCCCACCATCGTAACGCTCTATGCCATCAATGATAGTGATTCTTTATTACGTATTTAGTTTGTCAGTAATTAGTCGACGAATTCCAAGATAACCATTGGAGCGCCGTCACCACGACGAGGCATGGTCTTCAAAATCCGCGTGTAACCACCGTTCCGGTCTGCGTACTTTGGTGCGAGTTCTTCAAACAAGTGTTGAAGTGCAGATTGGATCCGAATGTCATCGCCGTCTTCCTTAACATCCGCAACAACGTTACGGATAAAGGCAGCAGCCTTCCGGCGAGAAGCAAGGTCACCGTGCTTAGCAAGTGTAACCATCTTGTCAGCGGTCTTGCGAACTTCCTTTGCACGTGCTTCAGTAGTGGTAATCTGACCATTAACGATCAAATCAGTAGTTAAATCACGTAATAAAGCTTTACGTTGTGAACTTGTACGTCCTAATTTACGGTAACTCATGAACTGGTTCCCTCCTTTGCAATTGGTATCAATTAATCATCCTGGCGGAATGAAACGCCAAGGTCATTTAATTTGAGCTTAATTTCTTCTAATGACTTCTGTCCTAAGTTCCGAACCTTCATCATGTCAGAAACGGTCCGATCAGTCAGTTCCTTAACGGTGTTAATTCCCGCACGCTTGAGACAGTTGTATGAACGAACAGACAAGTCCAGTTCCTCAATCGTCATTTCAAGCGTCTTTTCCTTGTGGGTTTCTTCCTTTTCAACCATCACTTGGACATTTTGCGCCGTTTCAGTCAGGTTAACAAACATTGCCAAGTGTTCAGTCAAAATCTTAGCACCCAAACTAATCGCTTCGGTTGGTGTAATTGAACCATCAGTCCAAACATCCAGGGTCAACTTGTCGAAATCACTCCGTTGACCAACCCGCGCATTTTCCACGGTGTAGTTTACACGTTCGATTGGAGTATAAATGGAATCAATTGGCAGTACACCGATGGCCAAATCTTCCATCCGGGCCTTATTATCATTAGCTGAAAGGTAACCACGACCTTTATCAGCTGTCATCTTAATGTGTAATTCTGCACCATCAGCGACAGTTGCAATATGCAAATCAGGGTTCAAGACAGATACTTCGCTATCACCTTGAATATCACCGGCGGTTACTTCAGCAGGTCCCTTGACGTCTAATTCCAAGTCCTTTTGGTCTTCAGAATTGATTTTCAGCGAAACCTTTTTAAGGTTTAAGATAATCTGGGTAACATCTTCAGTAACACCCTTCACCGTGCTGAATTCGTGCAAAACACCATCAATTTGCATGGTAGTAATTGCTGAACCTGGCAATGAAGCAATGAGAACCCGTCTCAGTGAGTTACCAAGAGTCGTCCCATAACCGCGCTCAAGTGGTTCTACAACAAACTTGCCGTAGTTATCCGTTTCTTCAACTTTATGAATGTTTGGCTTTTCAAATTCGATCATTCTATCCCTGTACCCCTTTCAAACGTGGTGCGCATTTTTAACAAAAGACAAATTGTGGAAAACAGGTTCTCCACCAAATGTCCATTAAACACGACGACGCTTTGGAGGACGAGAACCATTGTGTGGGACTGGAGTTACATCGCGGATTGCGGTAACTTCCAAACCAGTTGCTTGCAGAGCACGGATTGCAGCTTCACGCCCAGAACCTGGACCCTTAACTTCAACTTCAACAGTCTTCATACCGTGTTCCATAGCTTGCTTGGCAGCAGCTTCTGAAGCCATTTGGGCAGCAAATGGAGTTGACTTCCGTGAACCCTTGAAGCCCAAGACACCAGCTGATGACCAAGCAACGGCGTTACCTTGAACGTCAGTAATCATGATCAAAGTGTTGTTAAATGTTGAGTGAATGTGCGCAACACCAGTTTCAACATTCTTCTTTGCACGACGCTTACGCGTACCTTTTTTGGTTGCCATATCTAGTACTAACCTCCTTTTTTATAAAATTAAATTACTTTTTCTTGTTAGCAATGGTTACCGCCTTACCCTTACGAGTACGAGCGTTGTTCTTCGTGTGTTGACCACGAACTGGTAAACCACGACGGTGACGCATACCACGGTATGAACCAATTTCTTGCAGACGCTTGATGTTCATTGAAACTTCCCGGCGTAAGTCACCTTCCACTTGGATGTTTTCAACTTGACCACGGATCTTTTCTTCTTGGTCCGGAGTTAAATCACGAACACGAACATCTTCAGAAACACCGGCAGCTTCCAAAATCTTCTTAGCAGTGGAATCACCGATACCGTAAATATAAGTTAAGCCGATTACGATTCGCTTGTCACGAGGTAAATCGACACCTGCAATACGAGCCATTTAGTGCACCTCCATTCCTATATAATAAAATTACTTACCTTGACGTTGCTTGTGCTTTGGGTTAGCAGAGCAAATCACCATAATACGTCCATGACGCTTAATGATCTTGCAGTGCTCGCACATCCGCTTGACTGATGGTCTTACTTTCATCCTTAAAAATCCTCCTAAGAGTTCCTAGATCAACAATTATTACTTAAACCGGAACGTGATCCGACCCTTGGTAAGGTCATATGGAGACATTTCAACCTTTACTCGGTCCCCAGGCAGAATCTTGATGTAGTGCATCCGAATCTTTCCTGAGACATGAGCAAGAATCTCCGCCCCATTTTCCAGTTCAACTTTAAACATCGCGTTAGGCAGGGTTTCAGTAACCTTACCCTCAACTTCAATCACATCGGCTTTTGCCACGAAACGGTTCCTCCTTGCTTAATCAAGAAATTACGTAAAAACGGTGGAAAGCGCACTACTCCCCACTGTCAGCTAGATAAACCTTGCCTAGTTTAGCATAAGTAGCTGTCTAACGCAAGTTATCAAGCATCTTTAGAGACTATTAAGCACTTTCTTGACGTCTGCATAAACCTTATCGATGTCCTGTTGACCATCGATCGTGTGCAAAACACCTTGCTTTTGGTAGTAATCTACCAGTGGGGTGTTCAACTTAATGTTGACATCCAAACGATTCTTGACCGTTTCTGGCTTATCGTCATCACGTTGGTAGAATTCGTGGCCGCCACAAACGTCACACGTTCCTTCTACCTTTGGCGCATTGTAAATCTTATGATACGTTGCACCACAATTGCGACAAATAAACCGACCACTTAACCGTTCTACCAACACATCTGGTTCGACGTGAATATTGATGACAGCATCTAATTGCCGGTTACTCTCAGCTAACATCTTATCCAAAGCCGCAGCCTGGTTAAGATTGCGAGGAAAGCCATCAAGCATGAAGCCCTTGGCAGTATCATCCTGGGCAAGTCGTTCCTTAACAATGCCGTTCGTCACTTCATCCGGAACTAATTCACCTTTATCGATGTACTTCTTAGCTTCAACTCCCATTGGCGTTTCGTTTTTAATTGCCGCACGGAAGATGTCCCCAGTTGAAATATGAGGAATATCGAAATCTTCCACAATCTTTTGCGCTTGGGTACCCTTACCGGCACCAGGCAACCCCATTAAAACAAGGTTCATACTCATTTGCCATTTCCTCCTTCTGGTTCACGAATAAATCCAATATATTCACGCTTCATCGTTAACCCGTTTAACTGACGGATAACATCCAGGGCAATCTGGACGATGATCAATAAGCTGGTCCCACCCAAGCCGATTGACTGGCTAAGGTTCCAGATGTTGCTGGCAATCAGTGGGATTAAGGAAATCAATCCCAAGAAGAGCGAACCAACCGTACTTAAACGCATTAACAGACCTGAAACAAAAGTTTGCGTTCCTTTTCCCGGCCGAACACCAGAAATGTAGGAACCCTGCTTTTGCAAGTTTTCTGCGAGCTTTTCCGGATTAACCTGAACAAAGGCGTAGAAAAAGGTAAATACAACAATCAACAACGTATACAAAGCGATCCCCGAACCGGATTGCATATTAAAAATCGTTGTCAGTACTTGATACCAAGTGTCACCACCATGATTTTGCTGGAAAGCCATCAAGATCGTTTGCGGGGTTGAAATAAAGGAACCAGCGAAGATGACTGGAATAACCCCAGAAACGTTAATCTTTAACGGGAGGTAACTGCTTGATGGTGAAGTAGTTGTCCGACGAGTATACTGAATCGGTAACCGACGTTCAGCTTGTTGGACCCAAGTTACGAACGCCACAATGATTAATAATGCTACAACAACTAACGCAATGAAGCCGATTCCTGACCATAAGGCCGCACCGGATTCTCCTGCAATTTGATCGTCCCAGAGTTGCCGCATCGCACCGGGCATTTGTGCAACAATCCCGGCAAAAATCAGCATTGAAACACCATTACCGATACCACGTTCGGTAATCATGTCCCCCATCCAGGTAGCAAACATCGTCCCCGCCGTCAGAATCAAACCAATCGTTAGGTAAGTCTGCGGATTGGGGTGGTTAACCAATTTAATCGCGCTTAACGCATTGAATCCGGCGGTAATTCCAATTGATTGGATAAATCCAAGGACAATCGTTAACCACCTGGTTGCCTGGTTAAGTTTTCGCCGACCAACTTCCCCTTGCTTACTCCATTCAACAAACCGCGGAACAATATCCATCTGCAGCAGTTGAACAACAATCTGGGCGGTGATGTATGGGGAAACTCCCATTGCAAACAACGAGTAGTTTTCCAAGCCACCACCACTAAAGGTATTGAGGATCGATGCTAACCCGGTCGAGGAAATTTCCTGCAAAGCTGCAGCGTTAACTCCAGGAACAGTGATAGCCGCCCCAATTCGGTAAACAATCAACACGAATAAGGTAAAGAGAATCTTCTTCCGAATCTCCTTAACCTTTAACGTGTTTATGACGGCCTTGAACAAATTACATCACCTCAGTTTTACCGCCAGCAGCTTCAATTGCTGAAACCGCTGAAGCAGAAAACTTGTTAGCCTTAACAGTTAACTTCTTTTCCAGCTTACCGCTACCAAGAACCTTAACACCGCTCTTCAAGTTCTTAACGATTCCGTTTTCTACCAGAACTTCTGGAGTAACTTCAGCACCGTCATCGAACTTGTTCAGGGCAGTCAAGTTAACAATAGCGTATTCCTTGCGGTTGATGTTGGTAAAACCACGCTTAGGAATTTGCCGGTAGAGTGGCATTTGACCCCCTTCAAAACCAAGACGAGTCTTGCCGTGAGCCTTTTGACCCTTAGTACCACGTCCTGAAGTGAAACCGTGACCTGATGAAAGACCACGACCCTTACGAAGACGCTTTGAACGAGAACCTTCAGCAGGCTTCAATTCATTTAACTTCATTTGGTAGGCACCTCCTTATTATTTAGTTTTAATTACTTAACTTCTTCGATGGAAACTAAGTGTGCAACTTTGAAAATTTGACCACGTGTTGCGGCATTGTCTGGCAGAATGTTTGAACTGCCGATCTTGCCTAAGCCCAAGGCCTGAACGGTCTTCCGTTGGGTTGGTTCACGGTGGGCAACACTGTGGATTAAGGTAACTTTAACTTTAGCCATAATTAGTGCCCTCCTTATTCAGCCAAGTGATCTACTGAAACACCACGAAGCTTAGCAACTTCGTCAGCGCTCTTCAATTGCTTCAGACCTTCGAAAGTAGCCCGAACCACGCTGATTGGCGTGTTGGAGCCCAGACGCTTGGAAGTAACATCGGCAACCCCGGCCAGGTCCATAACGTTACGAACCGCACCACCGGCAGCAACCCCGGAACCTTCAACGGCGGGCTTCAACATGATCTTACCACCGCCGTAAGTACCGATAACTTCGTGCGGAATAGTAGTACCAACGATTGGAACAGTAATCAGGTTCTTTTCAGCAGCAGCTTGAGCCTTGCGGATAGCTTCTGGAACTTCTTGAGCCTTACCAGTACCAAAACCAACGTGACCCTTACGATCGCCGACGATAACAAGGGCAGCAAACCGCATCCGACGACCACCCTTAACAACCTTGGTAATCCGGTTGATAGCAACAACTTGATCGTCTAAGTCCAACTTTGCTGGATCAATGTATTCTGACATTGCAGGTTATTCCTCCTTTTCCTTAGAATTTAAGTCCGTTTTCACGAGCAGCTTCAGCCAAAGCTTGAACACGACCATGGTACAGGTACCCACCACGGTCAAACACAACGTTCGTGATGTTTTGGTCAGCAGCACGCTTGGCAATCAATGCACCAACGCCGCTAGCTTGTTCAGTCTTCGTCTTACCACTAACTTCGCTGTCGTTTGTGGAGGCACTTGCGAGCGTCACACCCTTTACGTCATCAATTAATTGAGCGTAAATGTTTTTGTTTGAACGGTAAACACTTAAGCGTGGGCGCTCCGCAGTACCAGAGATTTTGCCGCGAACGCGCATGTGACGGCGTTGACGGATCTTGTTCTTATCTGGTTTAGAAATCACAACAGTCACCTCTTATTAAATAGTATAGTTTAATTCGTAGACGGTAGATTAACCTTTCAAGGTTACTTACCAGTCTTACCTTCCTTACGGATGATGTGTTCGTTTTCGTAACGAATACCCTTACCCTTGTATGGCTCAGGTGAACGAACGGCACGAACTTGGGCAGCAAAATCACCAAGGTGTTCCTTGTTGATGGAGCTTAATTCGATAGTAGTGTTGTCAGGAACCTTAATGTCAATATCTTCCGGCTTGTCCATTTCAACTGGGTTGGAGTAACCAACAGTCAAAATCAGCTTGTTGCCCTTGAATTGAGCACGGTAACCAACACCGACTAACTTCAGGACCTTCTTGTAACCATCAACAACACCTTCAACCATGTTGTTAACGTTTGCCCGGGTAGTACCGTGAATCATCTTCATCTTGTTGGAATCATCATCACGGTCAAACTTAATCACGTTGTCAGCAACCGTCATCTTAATCAAAGGTGAGATTTCACGTGACAAAGTTCCCTTAGGACCCTTAACAGTTACGACGTTGCCTTCCTGGGATACTTCTACGCCTTGTGGCAAGTCAATTTCCTTGTAACCAATACGACTCATGCGTGCACCTCCTAACTTTATATAATATCTTACCAAACGTAAGCGATAACTTCGCCACCGATTTTCTTGGCGCGAGCTACCTTATCGGTTACAACACCCTCAGATGTTGAAATAATAGCAATACCTAATCCGTTAAGAACCTTCGGCACAGCATCAGCCTTAACATAAGACCGCAGACCAGGCTTTGAAATCCGCTTCAAGCCAGAAATAACGCGTTGACCGTCGTTGCCATATTTCAAGAACACACGGATGATGCCTTGCTTGTTATCGTCAACATATTCAACATCGCGAACGAAACCTTCATTCTTCAAGATTTCGGCGATGTCCTTCTTCATCTTAGATGCAGGAACCTCAACTGATTCGTGTTGTGCCATGTTAGCATTACGAATCCGCGTTAAGAAATCTGCAATTGGATCGCTCATAGACATCGATGTTTTCCTCCTTTTGTCGGTGATTTGTTTACCAGCTAGCCTTCTTTAAACCAGGAATTTGTCCCTTGTGGGCAAGTTCTCGTAAGCAAAGCCGGCATAAGTGGAATTTACGGTAAACTGAGTGCGGACGTCCACAACGTGCACAACGTGTGTATTCACGACTTGAGAACTTAGCTGGACGGTTGCACTTAGCAATCATTGATTTTTTAGCCAATTTGTGGAACCTCCTTATTTAGCAAATGGCATGCCGAGTTGGGCAAGTAATTCATGTGATTCTTCATCACTTTCAGCAGTAGTAACAATAACTACGTCCAAGCCCCGAACCCGGTTAACCTTATCGTAATCAATTTCAGGGAAAATTAATTGTTCATGGATACCAAGAGTGTAGTTACCACGACCATCAAAGGCCTTGTTGCTTACACCGTGGAAGTCACGAACCCGTGGCAATGCTACGTTGATTAACTTGTCCAAGAAATCATACATCCGTTCACCACGTAAGGTTACCTTAGCACCAATTGGCATTCCTTCACGAAGACGGAAGCCGGCGATGGACTTCTTAGCCTTAGTGATCAATGGCTTTTGACCAGCAATCAAGCCCAATTCTTCAACGGCTTCGTCCAAGTTCTTGGAGTTAGTAGTGGCATCACCAACACCCATGTTCAAGACGATCTTGTCGACCTTTGGCGCTTGCATCGTTGAAGTGTAGTTGAACTTTTCAATCAATGCAGGACGGATTTTGCTTTCGTACTTAGCTTTTAAACGGTTTTCCATTAGTAATTATTCCTCCTTTCCTCGATTAGTCGATGGTCTTGCCAGACTTCTTGGCAACCCGAACCTTCTTGCCATCAACGAACTTGTAACCAACACGGGTTGGTTCGTTGGTAGAAGGATCAATCAGCATTACGTTTGAAGCATTGATAGCAGCTTCAGTTTCAATAACGCCACCGTTAGGATTTGCGTTGCTTGGCTTTTGGTGTTTCTTAACCATGTTAATGCCTTCAACGATTACACGGTTTTGGGCAGCGAAGATTTGCTTAACGTTACCTTCCTTACCCTTGTCTTTACCGGCGATAACGCGAACTTTGTCACCTGTTTTAATGAGCATGTTGATTGTGCACCTCCTTATTTTTGGTTAATCTTACAGAACTTCTGGAGCCAGAGAAACGATCTTCATGAAGTCATCGCCACGAAGTTCACGAGCGATTGGCCCAAAAATACGGGTACCCTTAGGGCTCTTATCGTTGTTGATCAAAACAGCGGCGTTTTCATCAAACTTGATGTAAGAACCATCCTTACGGTGCAGACCATGCTTAGTCCGTACAACGACAGCCTTAACAACGTCACCTTTCTTGACAACGCCACCTGGTGTTGCCTGCTTTACAGTAGCAACAATAATGTCACCGATGTTACCAGTCTTAACTCGGGAACCACCCAAGATCTTGATGACAAGGATTTCACGAGCACCGGA
>DGYFI06203__coassemble_1037_pt1 | contig 36706 bp, 34 predicted proteins | sample DGYFI06203__metabat2_high_PE_014 | metagenome-assembled genome bin DGYFI06203 | reverse complement strand
CGTTTTTGCATTTACCACCAATTAGGTGGCTAACTTCATTCTATAATCCACCATTAATGAAATTATCCATTTGTTTAAACAATGATTAAGTGTTAACCGAGTGTGTCCGCAAATTGGTCTGACCAATGTATTACAAGGTTTTATAACAGCAAAATGACGATTCATGCACTGAAATGACAGTGTTTAAAGTTCCTGTCCACCATTCAGTCAGAATTACCTTTGCCACCATTTTGGTCAACTATCGACCGGATGGCGGCCTTTTTGCGTTCCCTTTTACTTGATTACTCAATCCAGGCTTCCTTTGTTTAAAAACGAGCGACTATTTATCGGCCTATATAAAATATTTTATATAATAGTCCTAGATTATTTAACGAATCGTCATGTAATCATAGTTGAAGAGTGAATTCCAGTTTATATTTCGTTCACAAATTAGCCAGGGAGATTATACTATGATTAGTAAAAAAATCGCGAGGGAAGCCCTCTCAACAATTGCCGTTTTGACCACTGCCACCGCGCTGGGTGTTGCCACCAGCACCAGCGCCAAAGCTGATTCTAATAACAGCACCCCTGATAATAGCGCAGTAACTACTAATACAAACGAAGCGCAAAGCCAGCAACAGGCCACTGTTAGCGCGCAATCAGCCGCTAATGCTGCCGTTGCCACTGCAAACACCATCCAGCAGCAAAAGACCGCCGTTGGTGATGCCCAGGCATCCCAAACCACGGCCCAGAAAAATCTCGCTAATGCGCAGGACGCACTAACAACTGCCAACCAAAATTTAGCCACTGCACAGAATAAAGTTAATCAATTGCAAAACAAAATTGATTATTATGCTAACACTAGGGCAATGCCAACGTTTACTTTTACTTCAGAGCAAACGGCAGCGACACAACGGTTCATTAACGACGTGGCGCCAATCATGCGGAGTGGCAACTTCAACTCAAATGACTTTTATCGGCTGAGCAGTTTCGCCGCTTGGCAGGCAGCAATGACCACTCGCCAGGGACTTAACTGGCAGGATCAGAACGGGGACGACCGAAAGATTATCCTCGACCTGGACCACCTCACCGCGGACCAAGTTAATACCTTATCAAAGGTTACCGCAGCCATCCTGAACCAAGTCCGGCAGCAGCTCGGCATTGCTGGAACGGTTGGTACGGCGGTTGCCACTTCCGGAATGGGCGACGTTGCCCAAGAAGTCGCAACCTTGTACGGTGAGCGGACCGATACTGCTGCCCACCACTACATCTACGCCCTCAAGAAAGCTGCCTTTGATCACGGCATGACCAACCAGTACGCTACTGCCGCAGATATGGTTACCCGGGGCAGCAACAGCCTCGGTGAAAGTTTGCTAACCGACGGGAACGTTAATTACACTAACCGGATGACGATGGCCCAGGCAAAGAATGCAATTGCCAGGGCTGTTAACGATATGCTGTTTAATGACCGCGGTTCCGCGATGGGCCACGCAATGTCGCTGCTCGGGGTCTACTCCATCCTTCCTGATTCCCAGGGGCGGACGGTTGACTACGTCGGCACTAGCATCTCCTACAACAACATCAACTTTAATACCGACCGGCCTGACAAGGCCCCGAACGTTTATCCGTCCCACCTGATTCACTTCATGCAGTACACGTCTTGGAAAATTGCCAGCCACAATTCCGCCAGTGAACGTGCTAAGCAGGCCCAAAGCGGTCTCACCCACGTACTTGATGAATACGACGACATTGCCGACCCGGCAGCTCTGGAACAGGCACTCGACGACATCGCAGTCGCTCGGGGCGAATACTACCGGGCACAAACAGCCCAAGCAAACGCCCAAAAGGCCCTTTCAACTGCTCAGGCGACCCTGCAAACAGCTACCAGCGACTACCAAGCTGCCCAGGAAAAGCTGAACCAAATGCCGGCTGACCAAGGCATTCCGCTTAGTGACACCCAAAAGTATAGCAACCTGGTAATGATTACACCAATCACCGTAACCGCCGGCCAGTCCACGAGTGCGCCACAGATTGCGAACGGCTTCATCAACCCTGTTAACAGCCAAGTCGCCCAAATCTTTGCGGCCTTCGCAAACGAACCAGACGCCGAAATTCCGTACGGCACCACTGCCAGCTGGGCTGACGCGAGCCAATTAGCAGTCGACACCCAACGAGCAGGCAACTACGCCGAAGATGTCTTAATCAGCTTCCCAGATGGTTCCACAACCACTATCCAAGCAGCGCTGACTGTTCAACCGGCAGCAGTAACTCTAACGGACAGCAACGAAGCAGCCAACAGCTTGGCAACGGCTCCTGCTAGCCAGGGGCAAGGCATGGCAACTGCCACGCCACAAGCGGCACTGTTAACAGCCGGTAGCCAACAGCAGGGGGGCGGTAACGCCAGTCAACGCATCAGCCGCGGTAACCAGCACAGCAGCAACCGCTCACTCGACTACTTCAACGACGGCTGCCAGCCTGAACGCGACTACCAGTCACCGTACAACTGACGGCCAGGCCCAACTACCACAAACCGGGAGTCAGTAAGCAGCCGGAATGGGTGCCCTGGGGCTCCTCGCCGGAATGTTTAGCGGCCTGCTGGGATTGAAGAAGCAACGGGACTAATACCTATAAGACAATTTTAAATCAATCGTCGAGAGAGTGAGAACAAACGCAAGGATGGCTAGGTTGGTCAAACGCTGATAAATCAGCGCTTGAACTGCCAGCCAGCTACTGCGCTGAGGCATTATTAATCTATAAAATAGTTAAGAGGCTGAGTTAATTCCCAGCCTCCTCGGCGATTTTAAAGACCTTAATGCACTGACCTTTACCCCTCCCCAAAAAATATTTAAAATTAAATGTTGACAAGTTAAAATGAGAATGTTTTAATAATATCAACATCAACGGAAAGGAACGAATAATCATGACTCACAACTCATTGAATAACAGTGTCAAGTATTATAACAGCTATGCTTACTTGTAATGTCTGCGCCAACTTAGGTGCGGACAGGGACGTTCGCGCCTAAGCAGAGCTGTATTCAGTGAGGTCTTTGCTAGGTGTCTACAATCTAGCAAGGGTGAATGCTTTTTTAGAAAGTCGTTTATTCATTTCCCGTGAAATGAACACCAGCTAGGTTGAGCAATGTCTCAAAGTCTAGCTGGTGTTTTTCGTTTAAGTATAGGGAGTGAAATCAATGCCAATCTTTAAAAAATCATCTCAAGATGCCGAACCTAGCTTTAGCTTCGGCGAAAGTCTCGCGGTCCTGATTGTAATCTTATGTATCCTTGGTTACCTGATTATCTTTAAGCAGCAAGAACCCCAGGCGCCGCTGTTCATCGCCTTCATCCTGCTCGCCGTTTACGGTAAACTGCGCGGCTTCAAGTGGGATACCGTCATGGAGGGAATGCGGAGCGGACTCCGGGCCGGGGTCGACCCGCTGGTTATCTTCCTCTCCATCGGGGTCCTGATTGCCACCTGGATTTTCTCCGGAACCATCCCCACCATCATGTACTTTGGTTTTAAGATCATCTCCGTCCAGTTCTTCCTGCCGACGGTTTTCATCGTCTGCACCCTGGTCGGGGTGGCCTGCGGAAGCTCTTTCACGACGGTTTCCACGATGGGGATTGCCTTCATCGGTATCGGGGCGACGTTAAAGATTAACCCGGGGCTGACCGCCGGGGTCATCGTCTCCGGAGCCTTCTGCGGTTCTAACATCTCCCCACTGTCCGGGACGACCAACCTCGCCGCCAGTGTCGGTCAAATCAGTATCTACGAACACATCCGTTCCCTGCTGATCACCGATATTCCAGCCTGGGCACTCTGTGTCGTCCTCTACACCGTCCTCGGTTTGAATTCCAAGCAGGTCAGCCTTAACGCCGTCCACCAGATGATGAACGGCCTGGCAGATGGCTTCTGGATTTCCGGCTGGGCCCTCCTCCCAGTCGTCCTCTTGATTATCCTGGCAATTTTACAAGTACCTGCCATCCCCTCCCTGGGTCTTGGCTCCCTTTTCGCCGCCGCCCTGGGCTGGATTCACGCCCCGTCAACTAGCATTACCGCCATCACCAAGACGATTATGATGGGCTACGTTTCCCACACCGGCAACAAAACAATCGACGCCCTGCTTTCCAAGGGTGGAATCTCCAGTATGCTGACCTCGCTGGCCTTGATTGTCTTTGCCCTGGCCCTAGGTGGTCTCCTGATTAAGTTCAACATCATCAACGCCATCATCGACCACCTGTCCGGAATCGTGAAGACCGCTGGCCGGCTGACCCTGGCAACCGCCATCACTTGTATCGGCGTCAACCTGATGGTCGGTGAACACTACCTCGCCATCATCTTGCCGGGGCAATCATTCCTGCCCGCCTTTGACAAGCTCGGGCTGAAGCGGAAGTACCTCACCCGGATCCTCAACGATGCCGGGGCGGCCGTCAACGCGATCGTGCCGTGGAGTGTTTCCGGGGTCTTCATCGCGGGTGCCCTGCAGATCAACCCGCTCAAGTTCATCCCCTGGGCCTTCTTCCCGTTTTTGGTTACGATTTTGACCATCATCGTTGGCTTCTTCCTCAAACCAAGTAAGCAAAAAGCAACTGTTTAAAAGCAATAACAAACTCCCCCATAGTTTCCGGATTAATGGGGGAGTTTGTTATTTTGCAATTAGCTAAAATTCAAATGGAGTACTGGTTTCGTAAAGAAAGCGGTTTGGTAAAGCAAGATTGCGATCCCTACTAATAGCCAACCAAGCCCAACAAGCTTTGCGCTAAGAGCTAAGTTAAGGAAAATCCATAAACTTACCCCAAACCCGATTAAAGGTGAGATAAGGTACCTAACCACATTGTTTAAACCCTTATTTGGATTCTTAATAAAGAACCGCCAGATTACTGCTAAATTAAGTAGCAAAAACCCAAAGAGTGCCCCAAATGACACTAAGTTAGAAACGGTATCTTGATTTAGTATTAGTGATAATACTAATGATGCTAATCCGACAAAGATGATTGCCACCCAGGGTGTCCGGTACTTAGGATGAAGAAAGGCTAACTGGCGAGGAAGAATTCCATCACGGCCCATAGCATATAAGATTCGCGAAATGGCGGTCTGCCCTTCTTGTCCACCGGCTAAACCAAATGACAATACTACTACGATGTCAGTAATTCGTACTAAGTTAGGACCGCCAACCGCGTTTAAGATGCTTGAAAAAGCTGTATTAGGGTTAAGTGCCTGATAATTAGGCCACACCCATCCTGCAAGCAAAGTCGTAATTACAAATAATGATCCAATTCCCAAGATTGCACCAACGATAGCCCTCCCCACTGAATGACGAGGATCATTGGCTTCCTCAGCCAAAGTGCTAATGGCATCGAACCCTAAGTAAGAAACAATCACAATCCCCGTTGCTTGCAAAACACCATTAAAGTTAAACTGGGTAGGATTATACACAGCAACCACGTTAGGATGGATCTGTCCTAGGACTAACAATCTGACTACGCCGACCAAATAAATTCCCAAAACTAAAATCTGCAGGCCAAATAAGACCCAGGAAAACTTAGCAACGATGTTAACCCCGGCGAGGTTAACTATTGTATTAAAAATAACAATTCCAACAATCCAAGCCCAAGTGGGGATTAGCGGCAAAAGTTCGTGACCAAAGGAGGCCGAAATTAAATAAGTGATTGTCGGGATTAAAATATAGTCAAGCGTAATCCCCCAGCCACCTAAAAAGCCTAAGCTCGGATTAGTTCCTCGTTGAACATAAGTATAGACTGAACCAGCATAAGGATAATGTTGAGCCATCGTTGCATATGAAAAACCAGTAAACAGCATTGCAATCATTCCTACCAAATACGCTAATGCAACCATTCCATGGGCTGGGGTAAGAAATGAACCATAAAAGGCCACTGGAGCTACTGGAATCATAAAAATAATCCCATAAATTATTAAGTCCTTAGTTGAGAGCGACCTTACTAATCTTAATTCCTCTTTGCTTTCCATTTTTCCATACCTCCTCAAAAGAAAAGCGCCCCAATAGCCAAACAGCTATTGGGACGCCCGTAACGTGTTACCACCCATTTTCTACACTATAAAGTGTACTCTACCAGAACAATTATTCTGCAATCAGTGATAACGGTGATCAACCCGTTAGCCATTTACGAACCTAGCTCGCTCATAGCCAAAAATCCTCAAGTAAAGGAAACCATCTTCACTAACTCCAATATATCCGGCATCTCAGCATTTACCGTTCTCTGTAATAATTAAAAGTAAGTTACTCATTTCCTAATGTTTTTTTAATGTATGGTCCATATCATAATCACTACTTTGATGCTTGTCAAGCACTATATTAAAATTATTATTCTTACTAGTTTTTCCTACTTCTAAGTAGCAAAATAGCATTATTTTTTATTAGCTATTTAGTTAAAAAGAATTTCAAAAAGGGGTTGACGATCAGGTTTCAGGCAGGTATGATAATGGCAATTCAATTAAAAAATGCTATGAAAAAGATGAGTAATGTTGACGAGTGACCCCCAGCGAGTCGGGAATGATGGGAATCGATGGCACGACCAACATGAAGATGGTCTTGAAGCAAGTGATTGGGTGGCGAGCGGCAGCCGTAAGCGACCCACGAGTGGCGACCGTTATCCCGCCGGGGTTTACCCGCTAACGTTGCGGGTGTACCTACTGAGGATCAGGCTGGAAAGCCTGGTTAAATTAGGGTGGTAACACGTTAATTTCCATAAACGGAGTGACGTCCCTAGGAAGAGCAGCAGAACGCTTTTCCTAGGGACGTTTTTTAGTTCCCAGACTTGAACCCATCTGTCTTGAAAGGGGTAAACAACTATGACTCAATCAACCTTAACCGCACCATTTCGTTATGACATCGTTGGCAGTTTTCTCCGTCCCCAAGCCTTAAAGGACGCCCGGGCAAAGTTTCAAGCCGGTCAACTCAGCCAGGAAGAATTGACCGCCGTCGAAAATCAGTGGATTGCCGACCTCATTCAAAAGGAAAAGGTAGTTGGCTTGCACGCGGTAACCGATGGTGAATTCCGCCGCAGCTGGTGGCACCTCGACTTTCTCTGGGGCCTAAAGGGCGTCAAAAAGTACGACTACCGGGAAAGCTACAAATTCCACGGTGCTAAAACGCGGACGGACAACGCCGAACTTTCTGGCCGCGTCGCCTATAACCCTGACCATCCCTTCTTTGCCGCCTTTAAGTACACCCAGGATCAGGCCGGCGATGACGCCATCGCCAAGCAAACGATTCCTTCACCGACCCTGCTCTTCCGTGATAACCGTTCCGACAACTGGCCCCAATTCTATGACCAGCGAGCCGACTACCTAACCGACCTCGCCACGGCCTACCGGAAAACGATCCAGCACTTCTACGACCTCGGCTGTCGCTACCTGCAAATCGACGACACCACCTGGGCCTTCCTCATCAGCAAACTCAACGAGACCAAGGACCTGCCGGAAGAGCACGCCAAGTACACCAGCCTGGCGGAAGATGCAGTGACCGTCATCAATGGCGCCCTCAAAGACCTGCCAGACGACCTCACCGTCACCACTCACATCTGCCGGGGGAACTTCAAGTCAACCTTCCTCTTCTCCGGCGGGTACGCCCCCGTTGCCAAGTACCTGGCCCAGCTCAACTACGATGGTTTCTTCCTCGAATACGACAACGACCGGTCAGGTGACTTCTCACCACTGGCCACCATTTGGAACCAGCGTCCTAACGTCCGGATCGTACTCGGCCTGATCACCTCCAAGTCTGGTGAGTTGGAAGATAAGCAGAAGATCATCGACCGGCTCCACGAAGCCGCCGAGCACGTCCCGTTGACGAACCTCTGTCTGAGTCCGCAGTGCGGCTTTGCCTCCACGGAAGAAGGCAACATTCTGACCGAGGAGCAGGAATGGGCCAAGTTAAAACTGGTTAAGGAAATCGCCGATGAGGTTTGGCAATAACAGAAAGGAATGTTGAAAATGTCAGTACAAGCAAGTTCAGTTCAAACATTGGTTAGTAAGTTAAAGGAGCAGACCTGGGTGGACTTAACCCATTCGTTTGGCCCGGAAAGCCCCCGCTTCCCCGAATTCCAGCCGGCTGAATTTAAGACGCTGTTCACCCATGCGGATGGCTTCTTCGTTAAAGAATATACATTCCCTGGCCAGTACGGGACCCATATCGACCCACCCGTTCATTTTTACAAGGATGACGAACGCTACGTCGAGGATCTAGCGCTCAAGGACCTGATGCTCCCGCTAGTTGTCATCGACCTTCACCAGGAAGTCGCGGAGAACCCCGACCGGAGCCTGACCGTTAAGGACATTCAAGCCTGGGAGAAAAAGCACGGTAAAATCCCGGCCGGCTCATTCGTCGCCCTGCGGACCGACTGGGGAAAGCGCTGGCCATCCCAAGAAAAGTTTGAAAATAAGGATGCCCACGGGCAAAACCACTACCCCGGCTGGTCACTAGACGCTCTCAAGTACATTTACGAAACTCGGCACGCCACTGCCAACGGTCATGAAACCTTCGATACGGATACCGCGACCGAGCAACAGGACGGCCTGGTTGGTGAATATTACGTTCTGTCCCACGGTCATTACCAGGTCGAACTGCTCGACAATTTAGACCGGGTCCCCGCCACCGGGGCAGTAATCTTTATCTCCGTTGCCAAACCAGAAAAGGCCCCGGACTTCCCCGTCAGGGCGTTTGCGGTCTTTGAAGAAGGCAAAAAATAATTTTATTGACAGCACTCAATCACTTCTATTAGAATAGCTATGTAAATAATTTTTCATCGGAGAACAGTGCCTCGTAAGGCGAACCCCCATCTGGGGACTGTTGAAGAAGATGTCGAGTGAGCTCGGTTAGTTAATGCTAGCCGGGCTCTTTTTATTTGAAAGGAGCGAATTTAGATAAAAATTATTCAAACTGCATTTGACCAGACTCACAAGGACGTTTTTGAAGGACTCAGTATCTACTTTAGCAAACAATACGGTGCCACGGACGTTTCAGAACTACCGCAGCAGTTCTCTCAAGAGCTCGCCTTTAGCGCCACAGACGGCGATACCAGCATGGGCCAAATCTATGGGCACATTGATAATGTCAACCTCTCTGCCGTTATCGAGGGGCTCTACGTCAACCCTAATGCCCGGGGCAGCAAAATCGGCCAAAAGCTCATCCACGCCTTTGAAGAGGCCGTTCAACAGGAAGGCTGTGTCATCAGTTTCGTTGACACAACCCAGGCCAGTGCACCCAAATTCTACGAAAAACAGGGCTACCAGCTAATTGGGACTATTCCTGACTACCCAGTTGAGGGCGATACTTACTACAAGTACTACAAGCGCCTTTAATTCACGAATCACCCAGGCAGCACTTTAGCTGCTTGGGTGATTTTTATTAAGTAACGGCCATTTTAAACAATTCTCCCAGGACCAGTTAATTACTATCATCAACTTATGTATTAACTTACTCGGTGCCTATGTTCGCCCTCGCAAAATCAGGTCAAGGTGTTTTCATCCAACTGATGTTAATCTGAGTCTTAAAGGAACAGCGTTTGTTTCTCTTAATGAAAACGGGGCTCATGTCAATTATGCCTTTGAAAAACAAGTTAATGACGCTCTCTTGGATAATAACCCAGCAGGAATCCATACTGCTTTAAAGTTGCTCTATAATTCTGGAAGAATCGGCATTTTAAGTGACAAAGGGACTTTACGGAATCTAATTGACTTTGGCATTATTGTTATTTCAACTAACATCCGAATTGCTCTCCGGAACGGGATGAATTTTGAATTAGCATATGGGCTGAATGATTACTATGTCCGTAGGTTAGAACAGCAAACCAGTGTCCACGCAGTTATTAAGTGTATTGAAGACAACCTGATCGACCTAAGCCAACAAATTAATCATAACGTCACGGCAGGCCAGCCACCGATAATCGTCCGAGCTGTTCGAATAATCTCCTCCACTCCTCAACGTAACTTATCCGTCAACCAGCTAGCTAGTCAACTAAACACTTCGCCTAACTACTTTTCTGTTTTTTTCAAGAAACAAATGGGAGTTACTTTCACCCAATTTAAGATGCTGGTTAAAATTAATGCGGCAATCGTTTTACTAGAATCAACTAATATGAGTATTGCTGAAATTGCGAGCTACCTCAATTTTAATGACCAGGCTTACCTTTCTAATCAGTTTAAAAAATATACCTCTTATTCGCCTAACCAGGTTCGCAATAACCCCATCTTGGTAGACAATTGGAGTTTATATACCTATCTCAATTCCACCCACCACTAATCATTTAAAGCCAAAAAAAGCACCCCTAAGCTAATGGCTTAGGAATGCTGGTTAATTAATTTGGTTAAAGCGGGCGGTTAGACGTTCAGGGTCTTCCCGTACTCGTCGTTGATGGTGTCAACAACGTCCTTAGCGGCCATGTCGTCTTGGACAATTGCGTCGCCATCCCGCAGGGTGTACTTGACGGAGTCGTCCAAGTTGCTCAAATCGACATCGTTGCCTTTAGCATCAACAAAATTGAACTTCGAACTCTGGAAGTTCTGAAGGGCATCTTCATTAATTTCCATGATTATGCTTCCTTTCACTCTCTATTATAGTCGTTTTTCAGAAAGTGAACGGGTTAATTTAAACTTTTTTCCTAGCGGACAACCCTGATTGAAATCTTGGGGAACACCAGTATAATTGGTGATGAGGAGGGGAAGAAAATGTCATTAATGCAAAACACTTCTAACATTAAAAAGACGAGCCAATCCGTTTACTTGATTACCCTGGTCCGGCGGAGCGCCGACCGGCCAATGTACTTAGACCACATGGTTTATGATTCAGCTGCCGCGGGGCAAAAGTTTATGACCAACCTCGCCGCCGCGTTTGAACGGGCTGGCTACCGCTTAAACAAGAACGACGCTGACCACTACCAACTCGACAACGGTCTGGACAAGATCACGTTAACCGGTAGCACCCAGAGCGTCTTTGAAGATTAATCCCCAACAGTTACAAAGCACCGCAAATCGTGGAAAAGCCACAATTTGCGGTGCTTTACTATTTTAAATTCTAATGGTTGTGAGCCGGTGTCTCATCATAATTAGGCAACTGGAAGGAAGAAGCGTCCACGTCTTCTGGATTACCTTCCCGGCCCGGCTTCATCTTTACCAGACCGAGCTTAATTGCCCCGACCGGACAAACGAGGGCACAGAGCTGGCAACCAACACACTTGCTCTGGTCAAAGGTTGGAAGCCGCTTGTCGTCATCCCACCCCATCGCCTGGTGGGCACCATCCTGACAGGAGATGAAGCAGCGACCACAGCCGATACACTTATCCCAGTCAATCTTCGGGTAGACCTTGTAGTCCCGGTCCAGCTGGTTGGTCGTCACGATATTCTTGTTGGCAATTCCGACCAAGTCCTTGAGGTGGTCAACGTGCTGTTCATCCATGTAGTGCATTAAGCCGTTAGTCAAATCGTCAATGATCCGGTAACCATACTGCATGATGGCGGTGGTTACCTGGAGGGTAGAAGCACCAAGGAGGATAAACTCAGCGGCATCTTCCCAGGTTTCAATGCCCCCAATCCCGGAAACTGGCAGCTGTTCCAGCCCGGCAGCAGACCGAATCTGTTGCAGGAAGCGGAGAGCAATTGGCTTAACCGACTTCCCTGACAGTCCAGAGACGGCGGACTTACCGTTGATATTTGGCAGGGCCACCTTGTTGTCCAGGTCAACGTCGGTGATCGACTTGACGGTGTTAATGGAGGAAATTCCGTCCGCACCACCGGCCAGGCAGGCCTTGACCACTGGGATCATCGTGGTAATGTTCGGCGTCATCTTGGCTAAGATGGGCAGGTCGGTCCCCCGCTTGACCGCCGCACAGTTGCTCTTGCATAATTCAGGGTTGGTCCCAACATCAGACCCCATCGTGTGGGAGGTCATCTGTGGGCAGGAGAAGTTCAGTTCAATCATATCGGCCCCAGCTGCGGTAACCAGCTTTGCCAGGTCCGTCCAGTCCTGTGGCGTTTCACCCATAATGGAAGCAATCAGAACCTTGTTTGGGTACTCCTTCTTTAAGCGCCGCATCGCGTCCAGGTCTTGCGCCAGCGGGTGTTCGGCCAGCTGCTCCATGTTCTTGAAGGCGATAAAGGGCGTATCTTCTTTAGTGAGCTGGGCAAAACGCGGCGAAACTTCATCGATAACGAAGTGGTCAGGAGAAAGGGTCTTGTAGACGATCCCGCCCCAGCCAGCGTCATAGGCGTTCTTACACATTTCGTAGCAGTTGCCAACTGGTGAAGATGACAAGCAGAACGGGTTTTCAAAGTGGACCCCTAAAAAATCAATTGACAAGTCTTTCTTAATCATTGTCTTGTCCCCCTAACACACGATCGATTTCTTCGGCAACTTCTTTCCCCTTTTGTACGGCAACAACCACGGTCTTATCACCGTCAACGATATCCCCCGTAGCGAAGACCTTAGGATCCTTCGTGTGGAACCGGGCTTCCCGGAATGGGATTTCATTGTGCTGAATGTCAATGTCCAGGCCGTCTGCGTCTACCTTTTGGCCGACCGCTAGGATGATCTTATCGGCGGTAATGGTCATCTCACTGTCAATCTCGCGGTGCTTGAAGGTCACCTTGTTTTCCCGGACCGCGGTTGGTACGTAGCCGTCCACGATCGTCACGCCTTCTTGCTGGGCACCGGCCAGCTCTTTCTTAGAAGCCTTGAACTCCTTAAACTCTTCGTAAACCATGTCAGTGACATGGTCGACACCCAGCTTCTTGAGGGTCGTCACGACGTCCATCGCCACGTCACCACCACCGATGACCAGCACATTATTTGGCAAATCGTCCAGGTGGCCCTGGCTTTCCTTGGCGCGGGCCAGGAAGGAAATAGCAGACTCCGTGCAGATGTTGTGTTCAAACATTGGAATCGTCTTGGCGGCACTAGCACCGATTGCCACAATCACCGCGTTGTAGTGCGTCTTGAGGTAGTCCATCGAAACGTCCTTGCCGACGGTCATGTTGTATTTAATGTTGGCACCGAGGTCAACAATCCGCTGAACTTCGTAGTCCACGATTGCTTCCGGCAGCCGGTATTCAGGAATCCCGTAAGTCAGGTAGCCACCCGCCTTAGCGTTCTTTTCGTAAATATCGACCGCATAGCCCTTTTGCCGCAGGGTCGTGGCTGCCTGTAAACCGGCGGGGCCGCTCCCAATGATGGCAACGTTCATCCCGTTATCCTTGCCGGCGTGAAGGATCTGCATCTTTTCCTTGCGCTCCATGTCGGTAACGTAGCGTTGGATCCCGCCAATGTCAATCGGGTGGTCAATTTTGGCACGGGTACAAGCCTTTTCACAGTAACGTTCCGTTGGGCAGACTCGGGCACAAATCGCACCGAGGGCGTTATTCTCCCGGATTGTTTCCGCGGCTCCCTTTACATTGCGAAAGCGCACACTCCGGATAAACTTTGCCGGGTTCGTGTGGGCCGGGCAGGCCTGGGAACATGGTGCGTCTTCACACAGTAGGCAACGCGCCGCCTCCTGCATGACGGTGGTCATCGTATAGCCTTTCGCTTCCGTTTCGTATTTTGAAGTCATTGAGATTGCCTCCTCTAGGTCATCACTTCAGCATTGAGAAGTATTGAACAAACTTCATACTATTATGATATCGGTTTCATATGTCAATTACAATAGCATATTATAAATTCATTTTTATTACCAATACCGGTAAAACAGCATATGATTTAAGAATATAGCAATATATAATTTTGGAATATAAAAAGGGTTGAGAATTAACTCAACCTCTTTAATATTTTAAAGTTAGTAATGCCTCAGCGCAGTAGCTGGCTGGCAGTTCAAACGCTGATAAATCAGCATTTGACCAACCTAGCCATCCTTGCGGAGGTTCGAAGACAAACGGCCAAAATCAGCTGTCAGCCGATTTTAGGCGTTTTTTCTCACTCTCACTGTTACTTACGGAAAACGAAGCTTAATTTCTTTACGCGTTGCTGGTTCATAGCCGCCGTTGGCACGCATCACCGCTGGACGGGGCCGGTCAGCCGCCGTTCCCGGCTTATCCACCCCGACCGACTCCCGAACAAACTTGGCCGGGTCTTTAATTACGCTGACAGCCAAGGACGCAACACTCTTCCGCGAAACTTCGGTCCCCTTAAACGGCTCATCACGCAGCGTGGTCTCATAATCGACCTCGTCCAGGTTCGTCAGCCAGGCTGGCCGAATGATTGTGTAATCGAGGTCACTCCCCTCAATCACATCCGCAGCTAAACGATAACGGCGGTAGTAATCACCCATTACCTGCTGGTTCCAGCAGCCAAATTCTCCCGGGATTTCATTATAGATTCCCAACGACGATGTCCAAATCAGGCGTTTGACACCAGCCTCATCCATTGCCTGGACAAGCGTTGTGGCCGCCGCCTGCACATCCCCAGCCAGGCTGGCATAAACCACGTCCATGCCAGCAACCGCTTTTTGAACATCCGCCCGGTTGGTAGCATCCCCCACAACCACCTTTTGCATTTGCAACTCTGCCGGCAGCTTATCAGGGTGACGCAAAAAGAGCGTCAGGTCAATCGTCGGGTCCGCGGCCAACAGCTGGTCCGCCCAGAGTGCGATCCGACTGCTAGCGCCAATTACTAATACCTTTTTCATCGTAACTCCCCCCTACTTCAGCTCATCATTTGCTGGATAGTCCATTTCGCCCCAGCTGCCGTAGCCCTGGTGCAGGCTCTTAATATTCTCAGCCCCCGGCAGTGGAATTCCAGCGGCTGGTCCGGAGTAATTGTCAATCAAACCCTGGGTCATCTGTTTTTTCTTGACCTGGTCGAGGGTAATTTCCGGGACAATCTCGTCTTCCCTGCCGGTCAAAATTTTCTCAGCAAATAGCGGATCAATAATATTGGCCCGGCCAACCGCAACCAGGTCGGCTAGCTGAAGGGCGGCCTGGGCCTGCTCCTTCGTCCGGACGCCACCAACAATGATTTCCTTGGCACCGTTTAGAACCGGCTTAAAGAGGGTTGCCAGTGGCACTGGGTCATCCTTAAAGCTGGCGGCCGCCTTTTCCGTATCCAGCAGCATTGCGTCCCCGGGCTGGGCATCAAAATGCGGCATGGAAAGGTGAACGTAGTCGAGCGCAAATTCCTTAGTAATCTGGTCAATCAACTGGGTAGACTCATGCCAAGTATAGCCGATGTTCTTTCCGTGAATTTCCTCCGGGCTGATCCGGTAACCGACGATGAAGCCAGCCGGGGCATACTTTTTAACGGTGTCCATTACTGACTTCACGACTGCTAGCGGGAAGTTCCGCCGCTTTTCGACCGAGCCGCCCCAGTGGTCATCCCGGCGGTTCGAGTAGGCCGAAACAAACTGCTGGATCAGGTAGTGGTTAGCCCCATGGATTTCAACACCATCAAAGCCAGCGTCAATGGCCCGCTTGGTGGCAGCACCAAAATCAGCGATAATTTGCCGAACCTGCTCGTCGCTCAACTCATGGACTTTGTAGGGAAGGAAGGGGTAGTCAATTGCACTGGGCGCATACACCGGCTGGCCGTTCATCGCCCGAAAGTTGGCTTCCCGGCCGGTGTGGGCAATTTGCATGATTGCCTTGTTACCATCACTCTTAATCGCCGCGGCCACCTTTGCTAGCTGGGGAACGAAGCGGTCGTCGTATACCGCCAGCTGTTCCCGCCCCCGCTTCCAGGTCAAGGCCGGGCCGCCGTTTTCACTGACGTACATGTACTCCGTGATGACCATCCCACCGGACTTAGCGTGGGCCCGGTAGTAATCAATTGTATCCTGGGTTGCGTAACCATCCTCACCGCTGTTGGTCAACATTGGCGGCTGGACGAAGCGGTTAGCAACGGTTGCACCGTGACGAAAAGTTAATGGTTGGTTTAATTCAGTCATGATTATTTCCTCCTCAATAATTCTTAATCGGCAAATTTAGGCAAAACGTTCTCGCTAAAGTCCTGGACAACTTCATTAAATGGCCGGCGGGTGGGCTTAAAGTTAATGGTGACGTGGGACAAGCCTAGTTGACGCTGACTCTCCCAGTATTCAGCCAGTGCTTTGGAGCCGCCCCGCAGGTAGATGTTGTTATACAGCTGGGCCGGGGCATTCGGATCGTCAAGCAATTCCACAAAATTGGCGTATCCAAACGGGTGCCAGGTGTGGTCCTTGTTCCGCTCGCTAATCACCCGGACAATCTTCCCGGTATCCTCTGGGCGCACCTCGTGCCAAATCCAAGCATCAGCAGTGTTGGCGAGCCAGCCAAAGTCCTGGCGGGCCCGGCCAATTGCCACCATTGGCCGGCGGTCCAAGCCGGGCATCTTCGGGGCCATGTCAATGCTGCCATCCAGTTTTCCATAATGGTGACCAGCAAACTTAGCGAAGCGCTTATCCTGGTCGGTAAGTGTCCGAATCATCTCCCAGGCCTCCCGAAAACGTTCTGCCCGGCCCGCAAAGTCCTTCTTAAAGGCGGGGTATTCAACCGGCTGGTCCCCGGAAGACAGGCCTAGAATAAACCGGTTGTTGGTCAGCACATTCGCTGAGGCCGCCGCCTTCGCAATGTGGATCGGTTCCCGGAGCGGAGCAATAATTCCGGCGGTCCCCAGGGCAATTTTCTTCGTCTTTGCAGCCAGGTAACCCAACGTTACGAAGGGGTCGAGTCCCTGTCAAACGTCGCCAAAACGCGGGTCATAAAACGGCACGTCCCGGATCCAGAGGGCCGCGAATCCCGCTTTCTCCGCCAGCCGGGCCGACTCCCCCAGGTCGTAAACGTCAGGAATCGGCGTTTCCGGGTAGCCCTTAAAGGGAGCGATTAAGCCAAAGGTCAGCTTTCCCGGCTTGAACACCCACGCAAAGCCGGGATGCTTAGACAGTTCTTTAGGCAGCTGGGCCTGGCTGCCCTTACTAGCCGCTTGCGGGTGGAAAAGATCACTGTTATCAGTGCCTAAGATTGAAAGTCGGGGAATGTTCAGGTGGTGGTCAGCGAATTGTTCAGCAATGTTAGCTCCTCCTTTTATTTTGCTTGCGCACGCAACTAAATTAAGGCAAAAAAATAGGGCAATTCCTATTTTAAATACTCACTGTACGCCGCAAGCGAATCTTCAACCTCTTGTAAAACTCGTTTCAGTAACTCCTCACCCTGGCTCGTCAATACCAGGTAAGCAGCCCGTTTATCAGTCTGACAGACCTGTTTCTCGATCACCCCACAATTTTTTGCTTCTAGCTTGGCAATCATGCGGGAAATTGCGGACGCTGACAGGTGCAGCTTGTCTTGCAGTTCATTTTGCTGGAGCCGGTGTCCCGTGGCCTGCTTCAAGAAATACAGCAGCAGGAACTCGTTCAGCGTCAGTGTGGACCCATCAGCGCGCAAAATCGCCTGCTCAATCTCTTCCTTCATCTCTAGTTGCCGGTCGGTGTAATCAAACCACCGTTTTAAGTAATCCACTAGCAAGCCACCCTTCATTTTATATTAATGCTTGCGCACGCAACTATTATAACATGACCGCCATGTGTGTTAACCCACGGCTTGCCCGCCAAAAACAAAAACCGCGCTTACCGTAGAAATACCGTAAGCGCAGGAATATTGATATTCAATTACTACTTCACTGCCTTAGCAACTGCCTGTTGCCCCAGCAGGTTGATAAAGTTAAACGGCCGGTCGAAGTTCGGTTGGAACAGCATGTCAACCATCGCCATGAAGTTAATCGTGTTGTGGTTTTGAATCATCACGGAAACCGCGTTCGCGTACATGGAGATGTCCAGCTTGCTCATAAACTGAGCACCCAGGATTTGGTTGTTGCTCCGGTCCCAAACTACCGTCCCAATCACCTTGGCGTTAGTTGGCATAAATTCAGGCCGGTAGTTATCCTCAAACGTCACGGCATCGGCATCAAAGCCAGCTGCCCGGGCGCTTTCCAGGGTCATTCCAGTCGAGGACATTGAGTTATCGTACAGTTGCAGACCAGAAGTGGATTGGGTTCCCATGTAGGTCATGGTGTTGCCGTAGAGGTTCGTGCCGGCAATGATTCCCTGACGAACGGCATTCGTCGCCAACGGAACGTAGGCTTCCTGATTAGTTGGGTTGTAGTGAACCGCCACTGAATCACCCGCACCATAAACGTCCGGGTCTGAAGTCTGCATGTATGCATTCGTCTTAATCGAGCCGTCCGCGTTAAATTCGAGTTGATCCTTGAAAAGTCCCGTGTTCGGCCGGAAGCCAATGCAGAGGATCGCGATGTCGGCATCGTAGCTTCCCTTGTTTGTCTTAACGACCACACCCTGGTCCTTGTGTTCAAAGCCGGCAACTAATTCATCAAAGGCCAAGGTTACCTGGTGGTCTTCAAAGTCCTTGGTGACGATGTCGGTGTACTTAGCATCGTAGTACTTGCTGAGCAGGCGATCATTGCCATCAATCAGGGTTACTTGCTTGCCCTGCTTGCTGTAAGCCTCAACCAGTTCAACACCGATGTAGCCCCCACCAATCACAACGATCTTCTGCGCGTTTTTGGCGACCTCGAAGAGCTTCTTAGCGTGGTTGTAATTCTTGCAGAGGTAGACGTTCGGGTCGTCAATCCCCGGCAGGTTTGGAATCACCGGCCAGGAACCGGTCGTTACCATTAACTTATCATAGTAGTCTTCGCTTTCTTCACCGCTGACCAGGTTCTTAACCTTCAACGTCTTCTTTTTCAGGTCCACCGCAGTCACTTCATGTTGCATGTGAACAGCCGCACCAAGTTGAGCCAGTGCTTCTGGACTTGAGTAGAACATGTCATCAATACTCTTGGCGACCCCACCTAAGTAGGTGGCAATCCCACAGGAAAGGAATGACACATTATCGTTCTTTTCATAAATAGTAACCTCAGCATCCGGGTGCTGACTGAACACCTGACTAGCGGTAATGGTTCCAGCATGTGTACAACCGATAATAACGACCTTCATAGTTATCCTCCTATATCAACTGATAAGCAACGATTATTATATGTACTATAATTATAGCAACCTATAACTGCTTGTCTAGGGCAAATTGTGAATTTACTAACTATCGTTATTTGCTTATCTTGTGACAATTACTGTTGATTAGACGTTAAGGCCCTTTTTTATAAATTTGTCATTATCACTGATTTATAGTAAGAATCCGTTCTTCGTCAAAATAAAAAAGACGTTCATCCCTGGACCGCGCCCTGGGTTCCCGTCTGACTAGATACTATCTTTCCCGCCGCCACTGGCCTCGACCTGGTCAAAGAACTGGTAGAGGTATTCACGGTAGGCAAAGGCCATAATCACGTTCCTGAGCATCTGCTTTTGCTTAGTCTGCTCGTGCCCCACCCGTTCCAGGCGGCTCTGCAAACCAAAGACGTACCGTGACACGTTGCCCAATTCCTCAACGAAGTAATCATAGGCCACGCTGGTTTGATAGCTTTCCCGTTGAATCTGGATTGCCTTGTAGAGATTGCTCTGCTCCATGACGTTTTTGGCAACTACTACAAAGAGCAGCTGGGCAATTTGTTCACGCCGGTACAGTTTTTTCTGCGGACGGGTCACTAACTGGTGCTTCACGTAATTGCTGACCATCGAGCTGGTGACTTTAACGCTCGCAAATGGCGCTACACATTCCTGGAGATAGGTAACGACCTGGTTTAAATAAAGTCCCATGGCGGGTAATTCTTGGTACCGTGGCAGGTTAAATTTTTCGTTGACTTCGTCTGCACTCATTGCTTTCCGCCTCCCAAGCCTTATTTTACGGGCGAACCAGCTTTAGTGTCAATATCCTCTCAATGAGGAGTTTTTAAAAAACCGTTGACAAGTTTTAATAAAATGGCTATGCTGTAAAAAATGATTAATGGGGTAAACAAAATGACAAGTAAAATTATTACAGATTCTGGTGCAAATTCATTTGAACCAGTCATCGGCGGGGTTACCCACGAAAATGTTCCTTTGACCGTAGTCGTGAATGGTCAACCGTGGTCTGATGACCAGCAATTAGACCTCGCCAACTTTCAGCAAGCTCTGAAAAACACGAAAACGGCCACTTCATCTGCCTGCCCAAGCGTGGGAGCCTGGCTCCAGTCCTTTGCCGGTGCGGATGAGGTATACGTTTTAACCATTACCAGTGCCCTGTCCGGTAGCTATAACTCCGCCGTACAAGCAGCAGGCCTATACATGGTGGACCACCCGGAAGTCCAGATTCACGTGTTCGACACCAAATCCGCTGGCCCCCAGATTAGGCTGCTCGCCTCTCAGCTGGCGACCCTCATCAACCAGCAATACGCTTTTGACGAAGTCGTCGAACTCATGAACCAACAAATTCAGCAAACAGACCTGCTCTTCGTCCTGGAAGAACTCGACAACCTCGCTAATAATGGCCGGGTGAGTCCTGCTGTTGCAAAACTAACCCACTTTCTCAACCTTCGCATCTACGGCACCGCCAGCGATGAGGGAACTTTCGAAATGCTTGGCAAGTTGCGGGGCGGTAAGCAGACGGCCCAGAAGATTGTCAAGGTCATGGAAAAGCAGGGCTACATTGGTGGCCGGGCCTTGATTGACCACGTCGACTGCCGTGAAAAGGCTGACCGCCTGGCAGCCGCAATCAGCGAGCACTACCCGAACGCCATCATTAGCATTGTAGCCTGCGGGGCCTTGTGCTCCTACTACGCAGAGAACGGCGGTCTCATGATCGGCTTTGAAAAGTAGGGCGGTTTCTGGTATGCCCATTGAGTGCTAATTTGAATACGGATAAAGCAACGATTGAATCACCTATCAACTACTATGCTGAGACATGGCTATCTTTTGTTAAGAAAAGAGGAATCTCATCACGCTAGCAGTATTAATTACGAACGTCGTCGTCACATTCTTTAAAATAAAATAAGGTGCGGAACTTTTCTTTCAAAGTTCTACACCTTATTTTATTTAGCCCAGCGTTGGGATGTCCAGCGCGCTAAGCTGGTCGACAATTGCGGTTTTCTCCTCTTCCGTCAGCCCGTCAAGGAAGGTCGTCCCAATAATGATGTCCAGCGGGTCAAACCGGGCTGCCTTGATTTCGGCAACCACCGCGGGTGTTAAGCCCTTGTGTCGTTTAACCTCCTCAATCACCGCCAGCCGTTGTTCACGCTCGGGCAGTGTCAGGCCACGGTTGACAAACAAGCGGAGGCCAGGCACTAGGGCGGCCAGGGCAGCGTGCCACCGTTGCCGGGCCGCCGGACTATCCCATGTATAACCCTCGGCTGCCATTTCCCGCTCCAAGTCCGCCTGGTTGTCGGTAAAGGACCGGTTGAACTGGTCGTTAAAGAGGCGGCGTACCCGTGCGGTCCACTTCAGAGTTTCCTCTCGCGGTACGTGAACGTCCTCCACGAGGCTCTGCTGGTACTTCCGCACCGCCAGACCGTCCTCCTGGTAGGCAGAAAAGCGGTACTTCAGCAACTGTTCCTTGTTCGGCAAGTAAAATGGCAGCCCAAGCTGGTCGGTCAGCAGGCGCTGCTGCAAGTCCTGGCGGTAAATTGCCGGATGGATAATTGAGCCGTCGCCGCCAATCTCGTCAATGGTAAAGGAGGTCGCCTGGTCGCCACGGTGGGCCTCAAACCAGTCGGCCAGGCGGTGCGGTCCCACCGGCAGCTGGGGATTCTGCTTCATGATGATCCGGTAGGCCTGGTCGCAGGAGATTACCCCGTACAGGTTGGCACAGGCCGCGCAGTAGCTGGCAAGCACCTGCTCCGTGTCCGCATCAAACAGCGGGAGGGTCAGCTGGGGCGGGTTAAAGAAGCTCGCAAAGTCAAGGTTGTCCCAAATGTTGTGCTCCTCCATCGACTGGTCCACCAGCTGGTAGCGGAGCTCCTCCTTATCCTTTTGCAGGTCGTCATCGCTCAACACTCCCTGCTCATTCAGGTACTGGAAAAACTTCTTCAGGGCCGTCCGCACCTGGCGCATTTCATTAATAGTGGCGCCGTGGGCCAGTGGCTCCTCCAGGTCAGTTACCAGCGGACCGTAAATGGTGCTGAGCTGGTAGGCCACAACACTATTCAGGAAGAATTCCAGCCGGCTCTGGTGGCGGTGAAGAGTTTTGGCGCTCAGCCCAGCCGGATTAGCCGCAACGAAGGCATTGATCAGCACCTGGTTTAATTCGCCAATCCGTGCCACGGTCTTATCATAGTCCTCTTCCTTAATTTTACTGCGGTGATCCTCCAGATAGCGGAGCTGGTTAGCAACGTTTTGCAGACGGCGGTTCCCCCCGGCAGCTTGTTGTCCCTTTGCCGCGCCCTTCTGCCAGGCCGGTAAGTCGCCAAAGATAACCGTTTCTACCAGCGAATTGTCTGCCTTGACCGCTTGCTTGATTTGCTGAGCTAGACTGGCAAGCGTTTCCCGGCCCTGACCGCCGATTAGCGGCTTGTTGTCCCGGATAGCCTGGGTCAGGTTACCGACGATCTGGCGGTTAATCGTCCGGTTGATTTGCCAGGGACCAGCCTGTTTTAAGTATTGGTGGATTTGCCGACTCGTTAGCCCCAGGCGGTGTAGCTGGTCACTCAGCTGGTCCTCAAATAATTTCTGCAAGCGCCGATAGTCGTGCGAGTAGACGTTGGGCAGGATCACCAGTAGGTCCGCCGCGTCATTGATGAAGGCGACCTGCCGGTGGTGCTGGACGGAAAAGTAAGTGGCGTGCCAGGAATATAGCGGGTTAGCAAGGGCCTGCGCTTTGGCCGCTTCCGGGTCCGCAACTTGCGGATAAAAGCGAAAGACTGACTGGGCCTTGGCAGTAACGTTAATATACATGGATTTAATCTCCCCTCAACCAATCTCGATTGGTACCGTTTTCGTTTATACCAGAATAAGGCATTGGGCCGCTTTCGGCAAGCTAGTCTTAAAGGGTTTGTTCATTTGGTCACTCTCCCGTTTTATATCTCTTTATATCTTCGCTCGAATACCAAAAACAGCAGCACCACCATCTTGACCTTTTCCCCGCCGCTTGGCATGATTATCCCAGGAGGTGAACAACGATGAAAATTGCCGTTAGCAGTGATAACCACCTGGACGTCAACCAGGTCCCCGTTGACACAGTGCTCGACTTACAGGCCGACTGGCTGGCGCGGCATTCAATCGACTACTACCTATTTGCTGGGGACCTCTTCAACGATTACCTGAAGACCCGGGACTACTTTACCCGCCTGCAAGCCCGGGTACCGCAAACTCACATCTACTACATCCTGGGCAACCACGACCTGCTCAACCACGTCACCGCGGACCAGACCGAGCACGCCACCGACCCGCGCTACCTGCACAACCGCGCCGTCGACCTCCCCGGCAGCGACTGGCGCCTGATTGGCAACAACGGCTGGTACGACTACTCCTTTTCGTCCTACTATCAGCAGCCAGCCGCCGTGGAGGCTTGGAAGAAGGTCTACTGGCTCGACAGCTCGATTGACCAGCACGAATCCGACCAAGTCCGGATGGACCGCGTCCTCCAGCAAACACGCACGCTACTTGATTCAGCCCAGCATGACCACAAGCAGGTCCTCTTCCTCACCCATTTTGTCCCCTGCCAGTACTTGCTCGCGTTGAAGCCAGCGGGAATCAAGACGGCCCGGGTGGAGCGCTTCTACCAGATGATCAACGCCATGCTCGGCAGCAACCGCTTAGGCCAGCTCCTGGAAAGCTACCCCAACGTCAAGGCGGTCTTCTACGGGCACGTCCACGGTGTCCATCCCCCGCTAGACCGCGCCAATTTGACCTACTTTAACCAGGCAGTCGGGGTCCACAAAAAGCGGCATGACGAATGGCAGGCAGCGACCTTTGCCGACCAGTGGAAACGAACGGTCCGGGTGATCGAGCTTTAGGATATTTTGCGACCCGGGATGTTTTCGACTATTATATATTTAGCAATTCTCTGACGCAGGGGGAGTTTTGATGGATCTTAAAAACGCAATTCATGAATGCTGGGGCAAAATCGACGAAGGGCACGTGGCAACCTATATTCCCGCCCTCGCTAACGTCAACCCGTACCAGCTGGGGGTCTGCCTCTTCGATGTGACCAACGACCACAAGGAGCAGGCGGGCGCGTCTCAGGTCCGTTTCGCCGTCGAGAGCGTGTCCAAGGTGATTTCACTGCTCTACGCGATTGACCAATTGGGCCTGGAAGCGGTCAGCTCGCAGGTCGGCACCCGGCAGACCGGCTTCCCCTTTGACACCATCCTAAACATGGAAATCACCAGAGAGAGCCAGCCGCTCAACCCCTTTGTCAACAGCGGGGCCATCCTGATTTCCTCATTGATTGAGGAACAGGACGGCCAGTCGCCATTCGACCAAATTCTGGACTTTAGCCGAAAAATCTGCAACGACCCGGGGATTACGCTGGACCAGGAAATTTACCTCTCGGAACTGGAAACTGGGGACCGCAACCGCTCGCTGGCTTACTACCTCAAGGCCCGGGGGACGCTCAACAACGATGTCACGACCAGCCTCGATACTTACTTCCGCCAGTGCTCGATGATGGTCACCTGCGAAAGCCTCGCCAACTTGGGCGCCGTTCTGGCGAATGACGGGATTGCCCCGTGGAATGGTGAACGGATTATTTCAAGCCAGGCCGCGACCTACACCAAGTCCGTGATGATGACCACCGGCCTGTACACCGAATCGGGCACCTACTCGGTCCAGATCGGCGTGCCAACGAAGAGTGGTGTCGGTGGCGGACTCGTGGCCGCGGCCCCGAGCCACTGCGGCATCGGCATTTTCAGCCCAGCCCTCAACCCGGTCGGCAATAGCGTTGCCGGCCTCGCCCTGCTGGAGATGATCAGCAGGGAACTAAAATTGGATATTTTCAAGTATTAGCTAGTCAAAAAGCCATTGGCAACGGTCTGGATCGCCGCCAATGGCTTTTTTTCGTAACTATTTCTTTCTAATAAACAAGCAGGCTACTGCGGCCACCAAGGCACTGATGACTAAGCCGAGGAAGGCCGCCGAGTAGGAGCCGGCAAACTGGACGAGCCAACCAATCAACAGCGGCCCAATGAAGCCGCCGAGCTGGCCGCCGAAGTTGACGATCCCAATCGACGAACCATAAGTCTTTTCGCTCAAGATTTGGGCGGTAAAGCTGAAAATCCCGGTAAAGGCCAGGGACTTCACAAAGTAGATCAGCACGTCAAAGGTGACCACCGCGACCAGCGACGAGGACTTGAACAGGCCAAACATGAATGCCAGGGTCAGGAAGGAGGCAATGCTGATCATCCAGCGCTCCCGGCCCTTGAACCAGTGAACCATCACGAAACCAGAAATCAAGGCGGCAATTCCACCCGAGATCACCGGCAGTGGTACCAGCCAGGTCAGGTTCTTGAGGTTGATCCCCCGCTCCTGCAGGAAGTAGACTGGCATCCAGGTTTCCAGCCCCTTGGTGATGATGTTCAGTGCCAGGCCGATGACCACGAATACCCAGACCCGCGAGTCGATGTTGCGCCACTCGATCTTCGGCCGCTGGGCACCGCTCGTCGCCGCCTGCTTAATCGGCCGTTCGACCAAGTAGTAGGCCACCATCACGACCAGGCCAATCACCCCGAGCCAGACGAAGGCGTTCCGCCAGCCGGCACTGGCAATAATCGGCACGATTAGCAGTGGTGCCACTGCCGCCCCGGCGTAATTCGATGAAATCAGGGCCGAAGTGGCCTGCGACTTTTCACTCTTATCATAATTCTCAGAAATCCGCTTCAACGCGGCCGAAGGGTACGGCCCCTCCGCAACTCCAAAGAGGAAACGGATGGCAATCAGGGCGACCAGCGACCAGGCCCAGCCAGTTACCATCGTCAATAGCGACCAGGCCAGCAGTGAAATGATAATCAGTCGTTTACTGCCAAAACGGTCAGTCAAGTAGCCGCCCGGAATCTGCATCAGCGTGTAGCCGAGGAAGAAGGCGCTGGCCGTGGTCCCTAGGGCGGCTGCCCCCACGTGAAAGTCCTTGCCGATGTAGGCCAGCGAAATGTTCATGACGGTCCGGTCGGCAAACAGCAACATGTAACCAAGGTACAGCAGCGCAAACGTCCCCCAGCGCTTGGCAACTGCGTGTTTATCTACGTTCTTCAATTTGTAATCTCCACCTCATTGTAACTGGTATTTTCCAGTTCCCCATTATACACGGACTAACCGCGGCCGCAAGCTGACTAGGAGCGGTTCAGCCCCCCGCCCTACTTAATATGGCTGCTCGTGAAGTGCTCAAAGTGGTCAGCAAATTCAGTTGGGACAAAGGGTTGCTGGTAGATGTACTTGAATAACGCTTGGTACTGTGCGTAGAACTTCTGTTCCGCCTGGTTCGGCGCCGGTACGTAATAGTGTTTGCCCACCAGGTTCTTTGGAAGGTACTCCTGCCGGGCAATCTTATGCGGCAGGTCAAACATGTTCTGCATTACCCCCGCACCCCGCAACTTAGCTGCTCCCTGGTAGTGTGAGTCCTGCAAATACTTCGGCATCGGGTGGTTGGTCGGGTGCTCGGCGTCCTTGGCCGCCTGGTAGTAAGCCTGCATGGCCGAATCATACCGGGGTGCCACCGCCAGCAGGATGGTTGCCATCGCTACATGGGTCGAGGCCCGGGGCAGGCCGATTTCCAGGGCAGTATTCGCCAGGGTAATTACCTGAGTCGCCCGGGCCGGGTCCGCTAAGCCCACGTCCAGGGCCGCGAAGTCCTTGAGCCGCCGCACTACCGACTCCAGATCCCCGGATTTCAGGATGACTGCCAGGTAGTAGAGGGCCGCATCGGCATCAGAACCCTCAATCGAATCCTGAAAGGCTGACAGGTAGTCGTAATGCTTGGTCGCATCCTTATCAAAGGCAAAGTGCTGGTTGCGGGCAAAGTCCTCGATGTCCTTCATTGTCAGCTCTGTCGGGTGCATCGCGTGCAGGGTGTTCAGGATATTCAGCGAAACCCGGACATCGCCGCTACCGCTGTTGGCAATTGCGTGGGCCTGCTCTGCCGTCAGCGTGAAGCCCAGGTGTTCTTTGGCAGCCCGGACTTACACCGGTTCAATTTCCTTGGCGCTGATCGGGTAAAACTCAAAGATTTGGCTGCGGGAACGGATGGCCGGCTGGATTGCCATGATTGGGTTTTCGGTTGTCGTCCCGACTAAGAGGATGTGCCCATTCTCCAGGTGGGGAAGCAGGTAGTCCTGGAGGAGCTTGGTCAGCCGGTGAATTTCATCGAGCAGGAGGACGAAGCTCTCGTCCGGGTGGGCGTCAACGAGCTTTTGCAGCTGGCTCTTATTCTGAATCGACGCGTTAAATTTTTCAAAGGGCAGCTGGAGGGTCTGCGACATCACGTAGGCCAGGGTCGTCGTCCCTGAGCCCGGCGGCCCCCACAACAGCAGGCTAACCGACAGGTGTTCCGTAATAATCTGGTACAGTGGCCGTCCCGGGGCCAGCAGGTGCTCCTGACCGACCATCTGCTCTAGCGTTGTCGGCCGCATTAAGTCGGCCAGTGGTTGCTTAAATGCCATCTTAACCTCCCCTTCCTCTTTTAGATAGTTCCACTTACTAATGATAAGGTGAACTGCTGACGATTGCCACTGATTGCCACTGATAACCACTCCAAGCAATCTTTGCTATCTTGTCTCTTCCCGTGTTAGCAGGTAGTGGCGGATGTTGCGAATGCACTTGTTAAACTCGACCCACTCGGCAAAAGTCATGTCGACATTCATCACTTGGTAGCGGTCGGGAGGCGTAATAATTGCCAGCGTTTGCCCGCAATGAAGCAGGTGGTACCCGTCGCCCTCTTGTGACAACTGAAACTTCCGGCCCGCGAGCCATGCTGTTAACTCTTGATACGTTTCTGGATTCATTTTCTCACCTCCCCCTTATAATACAGCATCGCAAGCCGCACACAAACAATGGAGGACAAAAGAAGGTGGTTGACAAAATCACATGTTGATTTCATCAACCACCCTTATTATCTATCATCTGGGGTATTAACCGCGTTTCTTATTCAAACCGGCCAGGCCAAACATCCCCAGCAGACTAGCAGCACCCAGGCCCACCAATGCGAGGCTGTCGTTACTACCAGTCTGTGGCAAGCGCTTAGCGGATGCGGCTACCTGGCCGTCCGCGTTCACAGCAACAGTGCTCCCGTTCCGTACCGCTTGACCATTAACAACTATCCAGCCGCTCAAAACGTTCCCGTTGGTGTCAACTACCTGACCGTTGACAACCTTGGCGCCGGCTGGTAATTGGCCATTAGTCTGATTACCATTTATTGGCTGATTCTCATTATTGTGGTCATCAGTTGGCGTCTCGATGGAAACCACTGGTTGTTCAAGCGTACTGTCTTTATCGCCAATCGTGTAAGTAACACCATCCATGGCTAGCTTGTAGCCAGCAGGAACATTAATTTGGTCGGTGCTGATGACATCGTCCTGCTTGCCAGTGAAGGTTTGGCTACCAACTTCTTTGTTAATTTCCCTACCATTAAAATAGCTAAGAGACTGGTTTCTACTCGCTCTCCCATCTCTTACCACTGAATCGAGGAGTAGTTGTTCAAAATTTCCATTAGTTTGCGCATTTTGAGCCGCGAAACCGGCACCGTCAGTTCACTCGCAGCGAAACTCACCTCATGTTTTTTCACGTTCAGGCTACGGATGTTGGCAACGTTGACCAGGTAGCTCCGGTGAACCCGGAAGAGCTCGTCAGCCTGTTCCTCCAGCTCACGCAGCGACATATTAATCGGAATCCGCTGGTTGTTAGTGGTATACATAAACGAAGCATGGGTATTATCTGGATTGCTCTGGAAGCAGAGAATGTCATTTACATAGACCTTCATGATTTCATAGTGGCTCCGCAGGGTAATTGTCCGCCCCCGGTGCGGCATTTCTAGTTTTTTCAAGACCTTCGTTAAGTCCCGGGCCAGACAAGCCGCGACCTTTTCAGGGTTTTTCACGATAAAATCGAGTGCTTCGACTTGGTACCGATAAGTTGTCGGCAGTAATTCGTCGTGGACCGTCAGGAAAATAATTGATGCAGCCAAATCATACTGACGGATCTTTTGGCTAAATTTCAGCCCGGCCTGGTCATCACCACCGATTTCAAGATCTAAAATATAAACGTTGCGCAACGAAGGCTCCGGCAATGACTGGCTAATTTGTGCCAATGTTGAAAACAGGTGAATATTTAACTGGATTTTCAGCTGCTGCCCAACCTGACGAACGTAGTTATCAATCTGCGATAATTCAACCGGATTATCTTCTAAAATATAGACGTCTAACAATTCGTCATTACCTCCTCCCACAAATAAGTCAATTAACCATAATAATATCAGACTATTCCTGCTTTAATCGGGGTTCGGATTTAACTTCTTGTTTTTTTACAGCTCAATGAACTAAAACGTCAGTTGAATGCATTATGCTGACGCTCAATGCAGTTTAAATTGACTATGGCAACCAGAACCCTAGGCAAGCAGCGGCCTGAAGTATTATCACTTAATAGACGAATTATAGTCATCTGTATGACTGTGAAGAAAAGACGACCAGCGGCTTAATTATCTCTTAGACTGCTTAACTATCACTTTAGATCATCGGCAAACCACCCTCCCCAGTCGTAAAGCTGGTATAGTTAAACCATCGACAGAACACCGGTAAGACAGAAAGGAGTGAGACCGATGGCAGCATGGCAAAAATGGTGGGTCACCCTGCTATTTTTAATCCCGGCGCTAATCGCCGGCAGCGGGATCCTGCTATGGTACTTTCAAAGTGAAGCGGCGGCTCAGCTCGCCATAAACTGGCTGGCAACACCGGGAGGCCAGCTCACACTGGTGGTTTTCGCCATCTACCTCATCATCTTAACAGTGGGGACAATCGCTACCGCCATTTTTCGGCCAACTACGGTCAAGCAACTGACCATTGTCCGCGATGGTGCCTACCAGGTTAACATCGACTGGGGAGCAGTAGAGAAAAGTCTCCGCCTCTCACTGGCACCGTATGACCTATACAATGCCGCGGCGAGAGTTAAAATGCACCGGCGCCACCGGCAAGCTGACGTCACCATCACGGCGATGCTTTCCCAACGCAGTGACGCCCGGCACTTGCGGGCAAGTCTCCACCACACCATCGCTAACGACTTAAAGCAGCAGTTCAACATTGACCTGCGCAAGCTGCGGGTCAAGCTCACGCCGTACGACCACCAGCAAAAGGTCGCAATTGTCTAGGAGGTGCACGATGAAACTCACGGGAATTTTCGCGGTGGCTGGTTTAATCATCAGTGTCAGCTGGGTCACCTGGGGCTTTCTCCCCATGCTGGCAATCCTGCTCACCACCTTGTTTTTGGCCGCAATTGGCTACGCATTAGATATTCTAGGATACTCGCTCAACCACTTTACACGCAAACTACTGGACAAGTGCGGTAACTAACCGCGCCACAAGGAGGAACTACCATGCCTAACACTAACCAAAGTACGACCGCAACCGTTGACCAACAACTGACTTTCGACGATCAGGTGCTTGAGAAAATCGCGGGAATTACCGCTAGTCGCGTTGACGGCATTATCTCGCTGGACGGAAACGTGTTCAGCGAATTCGCTGATAAGGTAACGGCTGGCACGGATATTACCAAGGGAATCAAGGTTGACGCCGGTGAAAAGCAGGTCGCAATCAAAATGGACGCCACGATTGAATACGGCAAGACGGCTCCCGAGATTTTCAAAACTACCTGCAAGGAGATTGCCAAGGCAGTCGAGCAAATGACTGGACTGCAATTGGTTAAGTTTGAGCTCCACATCAATGACATCAAGACTAAAGCTGAGCTGAAGGACTCTCAGAAAGCCGGCAAAGTCGCTTAAATAATCAGCAGCATAGCTCAAAATCCTGCCCGAAAGCAGCCCATGGGTCACTTCCGGGCAGGATTTTTTGATTTTAATATTGGGTCAGTGTTCGAAGCCGATAGTAGCGAATATCGCTTTTGCCCGGATAACGGCAGGTCCCGCTATCATTGTATTGGTCCAAGAACTTCATCCGGTCCTGCTCGCTCGAAATCAGCTTGACCGTGAGGTGCCGAGGATGTTCAATCAGGGTCACGTTTTGTTGCGGACCGATTTGCTGGCTCAGGGAATACTTGGCAAGGGGCCGGGCCCGCCGCTGCCGCCAAAGGTTATCATACCCCCGTTTTCCCGCGCCATAGTAGTAAGCGGTGCTCTTAAACACCCGCTGATGGTGCCAGTAACTATGCTTGCCGCCGAAATAGTTGGCGTAGTCGCGGTTTCTCGTACGCACATCGTAATATTCGCTAAGAACCGTTTGCCGGTGCTGATTCTGGTAGCTAAGCTGAATTTTCCGTACGGCCGACGCGTGGAAAATATAAGTGGAATTGCTTAGCGCCCCCACCAGGCTTAGAATTCCTACAATAATCAACAGGGCTACACCCAGCTTAACAAACAACTTTTTGTCGCCCAGCCAACTTTGGGGTGACAATAGTTTCAGTTTAGGTTTACCATTAGTGGTTGGAAGTTGGGTCCCGCAATTAGGGCACCGTTTTCGGTCTAACGAACACAAGCGGCCACAGTGAGGACACCTGATTGTTAGCTTATACTGGAGCTGTGCCCCGCACAGGCGGCAAAATTCCGCCTGGTCTGAGTTGATTCCATTACACTTCGGACAAATCTTCATCGCGCCACCCGCTTCCGTAAATTATTTTTAGGAGGAACTCATGCAATTTTTCAATATTCCAGCACTGCTCCCACAGTTTTATCCATCAATATTGTACTGGTTTTTCAGTGCAATTATTTTTAACTTATTGTACGGCAGTGCCTACCTGCTGTTGTTCAGTCGACTCAGTCATATCCACTTCCACTGGTGGTACTTTATCATTGCGGGCTTCCTGTACGCCTTCGCCATCAGCCTGGTCGGCAACCTGCTGGCAATTATTTTGATGCTTATCATCATCTACTATCTTATCATTCACCGGCGGATTTCGTTTAACATTATTGGAATCCAGTATATCTACGCCAATTTTATCCTGCTGATTACTTTCGGTTGCGTTGGCTCGCTGATTACCGCCCTGTACAACGTCGTGGTCGAAGTTCCCGACTACAACTTTGTTTACTATATCCTGGGAACCCCGAAAATTATTGTCTCCTTCCTAGTCGCGTACGGGATTATCGTCGCCACCGAGAAGCTCTTCGCTCGGTATACGGACGTCGTGGCAATCCAGTACCCCATCCTGGCCTGGATTATTAACCTCCTGATGCTGACCTTCCTCTTTTACATGTACCGGGTCAACGGTGGTGGCCACCCTGCTAAGCTCCCGGTAACGATTGCGGTCACGGTTGGTTACGGAGTCGTGGCCCTGCTGGCAATCAAGGCTTTTACCAACTACTACCACTACAAGGCACTGGCCGTCAGCTTGCAGGATGAAGTTGATAACCTGCAATACTACACCAGTCATATTGAGGAAATGTACGATGAAATGCGGCACTTCCGGCATGACTACAAGAATATTTTATACAGCCTAACCGGTAGTCTGGAAAACAATGACGTGGCGGAGGCTAAGAAGGTGCTGAACCAGGTGATTACCCCGTCCGAAAAGGCCGTCACCCAAAAGGAAAGTGTCCTCGGGCAATTGAAGAACGTCCTCAACCTGGACGTTAAGAGCTTGCTCTACAACAAAGTGCTCGGGGCACTGGAAGACAACTTGAACGTCGCGGTTGAAATCAGCGAACCGGTCAAGTTCACTAACACCGTGGCGCCACTGGACCTCATCCGGATTTTATCGAACTTAATGGACAACGCGATTAAGGCCGCCAAGCAGTCGAAGGATAAGAAGGTCAGCGTCGCCCTGTTCGTTAAGAACCACCAGCAGTGGATTGTGATTGGCAACTCCACCCAGGAAAAGGCACTGAACTTACAGCAGCTTTCTAATAGCCACGGCAATCTGGAAAGCAGCCATGGCCTTGGCCTAAAGAATTTACAAATGATTTTGGCCCGTTATCCCCAGGTCCAGCATGAAGTCAGCTCCAACAACTACTGGCTAGAACAAAGCATTATTATTCCGCAGAAGTAGTTGCTGCGGCCGCTTCACTATTATCTAAAAACAGGTCCCCAGTGCTCGGCAGTGCCGAACTCTGGAGACCTGTTTGCTTTTTCTAACGGCTAGTGGGGGAAGTGCGGTAACTCCCCCTCCTCATCCCACCATTTACTTGCCCGTGTTAACCACGGTAAACCGCTCCTGGTGGAACTGCGGCACGAGGATTTCCTTCACGATTACCTCCGCCATCGTCCCGGTGGTTACCTTCGATTCACCCTGACCATTGTAGAGTAATGTATCCTTACCAAGTTGATAGCTGGCCGCCGGCCCCGGCTCAAACGTTGCCGCTGGCGAAATTCCGACCCAGTCGACATCCGTGATTGTTTCTAGGTACTGGAGCTCCTTTAACTGCTGGCGCGGCGTATTGATCCAGCTAGAGGAAGCCGGTATTTTTTCAAGGTCATCCACGAAGAGGTGCTCGTCCTCCCCAGTTTGCAGGCTCCCCGCACCCAAGATGAAGATTAGCCGAATCTTGTTTTTGCGGGCCAAATTAACCAGCTTTTCGGCCAGCTTGAGGTGCCGGTCCGCGTCTGCCGGATTGGTTCCGAAAGCATCGACAATTACGTCAAACCGTGACAGGAGGCTATCCGTCATCGCGAAAATGTCGCCGCTGAGGAGCTGGACGTCATCCCCCAGGACCTCCTTCGCCTTCTTCTCGTGGCGAACAATTCCGATCGGGTTCAGGTCCTGTGTTGCCGCCACCAGTTTGTAAATCGTGCGCCCGGCCATGCCCGAAGCACCAATTATTCCAACTTTGATCATTAAACGTCACTCCTTATTTTTATAATTATCGTTATATAAATTTTATCATCTAACGGCTCGATTTCAAAAGAAAAGGCCTTAATAATCGGCTGGCCGCCGAGCCGGAACGCAAAAAAGGAGCGTGACGATGAAGCCATCTAGTGGCTTCCGTCACGCTCCTTTGCCTGTTCTAAGCTAACGTTTAGTTTTTTTCCGGTCACGCTTGCCAAGACCAAACAGTCCCAGCAGGCTAGCAGCGGCTAGGCCCGCAATCGCCAGACGATTAGTATCATTACCAGTTTGTGGCAATGTTGCTTTCCGATTGGCAGTGTTGCCTTGGCCCGGCAGTTGTGCCCCAGCGAGTTGACCAGCGGATTGGGCAGTCCCAGTGGTTGTACCAGTGGCGGCACCATTCTGGGTGTCCCCAGTACCGTTTTCACTAGCTGGAATTACTACCGCGTTAATCGCTGCAATTCCATCATTCAGAGCCGTTGTAACAGCACTGTCCGTAAGGGCTTGGTTGATGGCGTTCTTTGCCTGTTGAGCTAAACTATCAACTTCGCTGTTCAAGGCAGCCTTTTGCGCGTCCGTCAGGCCAGCGGCGTTAATTGCGGCCTGAATCTGGTCTGAACTAGCGGCCTGGTTATCTAATACCGCCTGTCCACTGCTAATTGCGTTAGTGTAACTCGTTTGCTCAGCACTTCCAGCCGCGGTGTAGTTAGAAGATTTTTTAATGGTTGGCGCTTCGTCAACTAAGTCCTTCAATTCAGTCTTGTAAGAAGCTGCCATCCACTCGTTCACTGACTTTGGCCCCTGGGTATCAGACGGCACAAAGTCTTTGGCCGCGTAAATACTAACCTGGTCCCCAGCGCTTAGTTGACCAAGGTTAACCGAGAAGCTGCCATCAGTCCCAGTCTTAGCAGAATATAAATCGTTGGTTGTAGATACGTTGCCCGCCTGGTTAACAGTGTAGAGTTCCTAACTATCTGTTGGATCAACCTGGTGGACCGTCCCATTAATGATAATGTAAACGTATGCGCCCTGTTGGTCAGCAGTATTAGCGTTGCCGCTCATTGTATAAGTGCCGTCGGCGTTCTTAACAAACTTGACATTAGTCAAGTTAACCTCTTCACCCGCGGCTATTAAGCTAATCTTGTTCTTAGCAGCGTTGCCTGCGGTCCGCGTGGCCGTGGCTTCATCATAGCTCGTGACCTTGGTAACGGTTGGGTTGCCATTCTTATCATAGATAGTATCAATCTCGCCAATTGGCTGACCAGTGGCCGACGTTTTGACCCCGGTGAATTGAACCTTACCGTTTTGGATAGCAGTGGCCCCATCCGGCATTGAAATGTTAAATAGCTCTGGCTGCGCAGATGTAAAGGTACTGCCACTACCAAGGACAATGGCGGTGGCCTTCGCACCATCCTCAGTTACATCAAAGGTCCCGTGATGACTAATGGCAATTTTACTCTTACCATTGGAAGAAATGATTGGACCAGTGTAATTAGTACCCATGTTGGTGACGTTGACCTTGAATGAACCTCCGTTGACGTTGATTGCAGCAGTCCCGTTGATGTATACGGGAACGTAATCTGGCCGTGAATAGTTAGATTGTCCTGCGGAGTTGATATTCAAGTTACCGTTGACGTTCAGTGTCGCCTCGGAGTTCAGGTAGAGAGCTCCAGAAAGATCCTTATCGCTGGCATCCTTAACGAGGTTGATGTTTAACGTCGCACCCTTATCAATGTTTAAATTAGTAGTACCCTTGGAAGCAATTGCCCGCGCAATTATCCCCATTCCGATACCATTAAGGGGTTCAGGGTTCCCCTTCGAGTGGGGGTCAATCGTGACGTTGGCACCGTTTTGGACATCAATCGTTGTAGTCCCGCCATCAATTTCAAGGACGTTTAAATTAGTAGTCATGAGCGTCACGGTACTGCCGCTGGCAAAGATAATCTGATTATTACCACCCTCAAATTGGAGGATCTGTTGGGTGTTCCCACCTTGGCTGGTCCGGGTCTTGCCGTCGAGCGGGCCCACATAGGAACCGACAGCAGTCGCATTAACATTATTCTTGAAGGTCACCGTAGAATTAATGCTTGGCTTCGTGTAAACCAGCTGGGAACCAGTAAAGTCTACATTGTCGAAGACGTAGCCGCCCGCGTTATAGATTATCCCCCAGTAACTACGGTCATAGAGGTTTAAGTCTTTAAAGGTAACGCTATTCTGGGTGTTCATGTCAAACGAGTAACTCGCGAAATCAATGGTGTGCTTTACGCCGTCAGTCGCGGACTGGATTACGATGTCCCGTTTGTTTTTGATAGCCTTCTCGGTGTACTGGGCATCCGTAACGCTTCCTAAATTAATATTATTAGCAACATTAATCGTCGTTGCGGTCCCGTTTTGGAGGGCGTCAATCAGTCCATTAGCATCAGTAACAGTCACGGAATTACTGTCTTCAGCCGTGGCTGTGCTAGCAGCCAGGGCGACCAGGTTAATCGCGTTGCTAGTATTAGAGCGTGCCTGTTGCTGCGTATTGACGGTCTGGTCATTTGCAGCACTGGCTCCTTGTTGGCCCGTGGTCGAAGTTCCGGCCGCCGAAGCCTTCTCTGCTGCTCCGTCTTGGCTTCCGGCTGGTTGCGCCTGCGTTGCGGACTGGCTACTGCTTTCGCCAGTAGTAGCTTGTGGCTGGTTATTATTCAAGGTCACCTGTGACTGGTCGGCCAAGGCTTCATTGCTAGTCGCCTTTGCTTCTTCCGGCTGGCCACTCGCACCAGTCGTGTCGGCGTGGGCAACCAGTTGACCACCACCGTATACGCTAAAGGTAATTCCTAAAAGAACCGAAGCAACTCCCACGTTCAGCTTCCGCAAAGCAAACCGTTGCACTTAGTTTGACAATTCGCCACTCATAAAAAGAATGCTCATCTTACTAAAGAAGAACGTGTGATGATTGCGACTT
>DGYFI06203__coassemble_1024_pt1 | contig 38063 bp, 35 predicted proteins | sample DGYFI06203__metabat2_high_PE_014 | metagenome-assembled genome bin DGYFI06203 | reverse complement strand
GGCAAAAAGCTCCGCGCTGAAATGGAAAAGAACAACTAGGATTAAGGAGGAACTGGAGAGTAATCCCCAGTTCTTTTTTATGGATAAAGAAAAAATTTATCAACAACAGCAGCGAGTCCAGCACCGTTTAGTCGCCTGGATTGTTTTGACCATCTGTTTTAAAATTATTACGGCGCTGATCGGTTGGCTCCTAGTAAAAGTAATTGCGTGGCTTGCCACAGCCTACTGTATCCTATTAATCATATTATGGTGCTATTTAGAATTATGGCTGTTGCGTAAGCATGACTAGCAAACGTGTTATAATAAGGGCATTGGATATTAATGGATGAAGTAGGGATAATATGACAATTGACCATCGCAATTTATCACGAATAAACAATCGAAAATTAGTATTACAACAACTATTTAACAACCAAGAAACTTCGCGGGCGGAAATCGCCCGTCAACTAAAGCTGAACAAGTCGACCGTTTCCTCAATCTATACCGAGTTAGATGATGCCGGCTTGATTCAGGAAGTGCGTCAGGGCGAGTCAACGAGTAGTGGGGGACGGAAGCCAAACTTGGTTCGTTTGAACCCAAACTATGGTTTCGTGGCGAGTTTCAACATTGGGACTGCCTATATGGCTTCGATGTTTAACTACATTAATGGGGAAATTATCAGCTATAATCGACAGCCAATCGAGCGTTTCGATATTCTGACGATTATGCAGATGATTAAAAAAGAAATTCAACAGATGCAGGAGTTCGACCATACCAACCGCGGCCTGCTAGCAATCGGCTTTTCAATTCATGGGATTGTGTACCATAACAAGGTGCTGGATTCCCCGTTTTTAGATCTCGACGGAATTGACCTGCAGGGGTACTTCAAGAAGGAGTTTGGCGTACCGGTCGTCCTAGAGAACGAGGCGAACCTATCAGCGGTGTTTGAGAATGACTTTTGTGTAGCTGATAATATTCGCGACCTCATTACTATCAGTATTCACCGGGGAATCGGGGTTGGTGTGATTGCCAACGGCCAGCTCTACTGGGGAAATCGCGGGATGGCCGGGGAAATCGGCCGGACCTTGATGATTGACCGCTTTGCTACCGGGAGTAAAAAGCTGGTAAAGATGGAATCACTGTGTTCCGAGGACGCAATTATTGGTCAAGTAAAAGCAGTCAAGGGAATAGACAAGATTAGCAGCGCTGAGCTGGTCCGCCTCTACCACTATGATAGCCAGGTCCTGCAGATCTTTGACCACGCGGCGGAATTGATCGCGGAAGCATCGTATAATGCGATTGTTTCCTTTGGCCCGCAGGAGGTCTACTTTAACTCGACCCTCTTTGAGGATATTCCAGAGCTGTATGAACAGATTCGGACTAAATTAGTGGAGATGGGAGCCTTCTCACCGATTAAAAAGATTGTGGGCTCCCGGATGACTTCGCTGTTGGGAGCCAGCTCACTAGCAATTCATCGGGCACTCCAGCTTGACCATTACCAGCTTCGTCTGCGTTGGCCAAACGAGGTAAAAAATATAGAGTAACGTAAAACGTCTCGCATTGCGCGGGACGTTTTAATGTATACAAAAGCGTTGGCGAAAGTTATCGTCAACGCTTAATTTAATTATTAATCGTTCTTAGCAGCTTTCTTCTTGGCAGCCTGGTCACGCAGCCATTGTTCGATACTTTCCAGGGACTTGCCTTGGGTTTCGAAGACCTTGGCGTGGACAAACCAGATGGCGAGCAGACAGAAGACACCGTAACCGATGAACAGAGTACCCTTACCAAAGAAGCTCAGAAGAGGTGGGAAGGTCAGGGAAACAATCATGTTCGCGGTCCAGTTGACACCAGCGGAGAAGGAGTTTCCTAAACCACGGATGTTCAGTGGGAACATTTCACCAATCATTGTCCACATGATTGGGCCCCAGGTACCAGAGAAGGAAGCGATGTAGATTACCATGGAAATTACTGCAACGTCAGCGGCAAACTTGGAATCGCTGGAGTGCAACAGTCCCCAGGACATGATGAATAGGGTGATAGCCATCAGCCAACCACCGACGATTAACATCTTCCGCCGGCTAACCCGGTTCATCAGCCAGATCCCGATCACAGTAACGATGACGTCGAAAATCCCAATCCAAATGTGGGAGAGCAGTGCGAAGTGCACACCGAAGCCTGCATCAGTAAAGATGGTTGGGGCGTAGTAGAGCACCGTGTTACAACCCATTACCTGTTGGAAAATTGCCAGGCCGACAGCGGCAATAAGGGCTGGCCGAACCATCAAACCAAACAGTTCGCTCCAACCACCGGATTTAATGGCGGCCTGCTTTTGAATCTTGGCAATATCATCATTAACCACGTTGGCGTCGTTTTGGTTCATTGCCATCAGAACTTCACGGGCAACGTTTTCCTTGTCGCTCCGTACCAGGTAACGTGGCGATTCAGGCAGGATAATTGCCCCGACAAAGAGAACGGCAGCTGGTATGGCAGCCAAGCCAAGCATCCACCGCCAACCGGTGTAAATGCCCTGCAACCAGTAGTTGAACAGGTAGGCGAACAGCAACCCGGTCATAACCATTAGCTGGAAGAGCCCGGACATCATTCCCCGTTTAGCAACTGGTGCTAATTCGGCCAGGTAGGTTGGAAGCAGTGCTGAAGCAGAACCAACACCGAGCCCCAGAATTACCCGGGAAATAATCAGTGTCCAGAATTCAGGAGCAACCCCGGAACCTAAGGCCCCAACGAAGAAGATAATTGAAGTAACCATCAGGAGCTTCCGCCGACCAAAACGGTCTGAGAAAGGTCCAATGGTAACGGCACCCAGAATAGCACCCAGCAATACAGCGGAAACGACGGAACCTTGTTGCCAAGAATTCAAGGATAATTGCTTTTCAATAAATAGGATGGCACCAGAAATGGATCCCGTATCGTAACCGAAAAGTAAGCCACCCAAAGCGGCAAAGAAATAAATCCACCCTGCAGATAGTTTATGTTTCATGATTTTAACCCCTTATATAAAAACAAGAATAAATGTAAGTTAACAGAGTGAGTTAGTTGTTTATAATTGCGTTGGTTTGATTAACCAACTAACGTCTATTATAATAACATAAAAAGACGAAAATGGAAGCGTTTTTACAAATGTTTTTGTTCAAGAGATAGTTATAAATAGACAAATTTTGGTAATAAAAAGACTAATTAGGATTAGTTGTTAATTGAGGGGTGACAAGGGTGCAACAGTTTATTTCTTTTCCGACAATTGAATCGGGCTTATATATGTTTGGCGGACACCGTCATACGGTTGCTGGGGGCTGGCATTTTTTTGAGCAACGACACCAGGTATTTGAATTGATGACCATTAGCAAGGGGTGTCAATTGACGGAAATTAAAGGTGGCCCCACCATCGAACTAGGTCCGGGTGACGCGATTATTATTGCACCAGAAACCTACCATACAAATAGCAACCAGAGTACTCAAACGCCGATGACGTATAGCTGCCTGCATTTTGACTTTGAGGATATGCTCGTGCGGTCCCGGTTGATTGGGCTGGTTGCCAATCAGCGGATTCCCGCCGGATCAGTACTGGCACGAATCTGTACCGATACTTTGGCAGCAATTGCCCAGCTCAGCAGTAACCGGAAACAGGTTAATAATTTTGCTAACCGAGTTGCAATTGAAATTACACTCCTTAACTTCCTTCGGGACGTTGACCAGGAGATTGACCGGGTCAAGAACCACCACCGGCTGCCATACTCAGACAAAGAAGCTAAAGTGGCCCGGGACCTGGTTGTCAGTATTGAAAATCGGGTCAATAATGACGATGAAAATCCATCATTCAACTTTGAGGAAATTTGTTATCACTTGGGAATTAGTAGTGGCTACGGTCACCGGGTCTTTAAGAAAGTTTATGGGATTACGCCCTTGTATTACATTAATCGGGAGCGTTATCAAAAAGCGCAACGCCTTCTGGAAAACTCCCACAATTCAATTGATGAAATCGCCAGCTTAGTTGGGGCAGGCAACATTTCAATTTTCAGCAAACAGTTTAAGAAGTGGTCGGGCGCTACACCAAGTGAATACCGTAAGCAGACCCGGCGGAAGCGGTCTGTTACTTCTAAAAACCGGACAGGTTATTTTGAATAGTTAATTAATAAAAGGTCATAAATTGACAAATAACTGTCAGTTTATGACCTATTTTTCACCATTGAAAGCGAATACAATGATCGTGGATTAAAAATTATCCGCTCTTATTCAGCTAACTTACTTTAATTGCTGTTTTTAGTTTTGATTTGAAAGGACGAATCTTCAATGGACAATACTTCTAAGCAAGCAGTAAATGAGTTTGCTAAACTTTCATGGCGTGAGCGAATTTGTTATGGTGCCGGTGATTTAGCACAAAACCTAATTTTCGGAACAATTGGTTCCATGCTGCTCTTCTACCTGACGACGGTTTTTGGAATTTCAGCCGCAGCTGGGGCGACAATCTTCTTGATTGTTCGGTGGGTCAACGTTTTTTGGGACCCCTGGGTTGGAACGGTTGTCGATAAGAGCCACTTTAAGCATGGCGGCAAGTACCGTCCGTTCCTAATTTACTTTGGAATCCCGCTGACGATTTGCTGTGCTCTGCTCTTCCTGCCGATTCCTGCGGTACGGGGGAACGTCCTGTACGCTTTCTTCTCCTACCTTGCAACGGCGTTAATCTACTCCTTTGTTAATATCCCATACGGGTCGCTGAATGCTTCGTTGACCCGTGATAATGACGAAGTATCGACCTTAACGACTGTCCGGATGACGGAAGCCAACATCGGGAACCTCTTGGTTTACACCTTCTTGCCGCTGTTTGTGCAGCTGGCATCGCCTGCCAAGCAGCTTAAAGACATTGGCTTTTTTGGCATTAAACTAAATTTGGGTAATTATGCTTCACCGCAGGCAGCTGGAGCCTACTTTAAGGTGATTTCGGTCTACATGGTCATCGGTTTCATCATGCTCCTTTGTACCTACTTTGGAATTAAGGAACGGGTCCTGCCCACCCAGGAAGAAACGGCTTCGGTTAAGTTTTCCGATTTGTGGAATGAACTGATTCAAAACAAGCCATTACAGATTCTGGGGTGGTTCTTCCTTATCGGCTTTACTTTCATGTTCTTTGGAAATACCGTTTGGCCATTCTTCGTTCAGTATAATATTGGCCACTCTGAATGGATGGCTTCAATTAACCTGATTGGGTCAATCCCAGGGATTTTCCTCGTCTTTCTCTGGCCGATTGTCCGGCGTAAGATTGGCAAGAAGGGCTTCTTCTACCTCTTCCTGATTCTCTTTATCATTGGTCAATTGATTCTGTGGGTCTGGTCATTCCCAGCCTTCAAGAACAGCATTGCTTTGGGATACATTGGCCGGTTTATCATGCAGTGGGGAATCACGGCGGCAACTGGTTACATGTGGTCGCTGGTTCCAGAAGTCATCTCCTATGGTGAATGGCATTCTAAAAAACGGGTCGCCGGAATCATTAACTCCATCATGGGACTATTCTTCAAGATTGGTTTGGCGCTCGGTGGAATCATTCCGGGGTACATCAACGCCTTTTGTCACTTTGACGGTAATAAGGCTAGTCAGCCTGCCTCAGCCCTAACAGGAATTTCGATTTCGATGATCTGGGTACCAATCGTTCTCGCCTTGATTGCAATGTGGATCATGAGCAAATACCCACTGTCAGATCCGGAGGTAGATAAGATTAACCACGAAATTGAGGACCAGCGAAATACAGCTGTTAGCAAGTAAATGAAAGAAGGTTATTAGGATGAAAATTTATGTAGATATTAATGCGCCTATCAACGGGGACGGTTCCCAGGAGCGCCCTTTCAAAGCCATTCAGTCAGCAGCCAATCTTGCCATGCCGGGGGATGAGGTCCTAGTTGCGCCAGGAACCTATCGGGAAAACGTTGATCCCAAGCACGCTGGGACCGCGGAACAGCGGATTGTTTACCGGTCAACTGAACCACTGGGCGCAGTAATTACCGGAGCCGAACGGGTTGCCACGTGGGAAGCACTGGCTGGCGATGTTTGGCAAGTGCGGATTCCAAATAGCATTTTTGGTAACTATAATCCGTATACTACCCGGGTCCTAGGAGATTGGTTTGATGCCCGGATCGTTGCCCACACGGGGGAAGTGTACCTGAACGATAAGGCCCTTTACGAAGTTAATAGCTTGGACGAGGTTAAGTCACCAGTCAAGAATATGAAGTCCTGGTACCCTGAAGACACGCTGTTGACCTGGTTCACGGAACAGGACGAGGAACAAAATGAAACGGTGATTTACGCCAACTTCCAGGGGGCGGACCCGAATAAAGAGAACGTGGAAATCAATGTTCGTGAGAATTGCTTCTACCCTCAGCAAGAGGGAATTGGCTACATTACGCTGGCTGGCTTCGGTGTTACTAAGGCGGCAACCCAATGGGCACCGCCGACAGCTTACCAGGAAGGGATGATTGGCCCGCACTGGTCTAAGGGCTGGATTGTAGAGGACTGTGATGTTTCGCACTCCAAGTGTTCTGGCATTTCCCTTGGCAAGTACCTCCAACCGAACAACGATAATAAGTGGCTCAAGTGGAAGTACAAGGATGGTACTCAGACTGAGCGGGACGCTATTTGCCAGGCTTCCTACGAGGGTTGGGATAAGGAGCATGTAGGTTCTCATATTATCCGGCATAACCACATTCACGATTGTGGACAGACCGGAATCGTTGGGCACCTCGGTGGTATCTGCTCCTTGATTGAAGATAACGATATTCACGACATTAATGTCCGCCAAAACCTGGCCGGGGCCGAAATTGGTGGCATCAAGATGCACGCCGCCATCGACGTTACTTACCGGCACAACCACATTCACCACTGTACGCGGGGCCTGTGGCTGGACTGGCAAGCGCAGGGAACTCGGGTCACCCAAAACCTTTTTGACCACAACAGCCTGCCAAATGACTTTAAGGTTGACCAGGACAACATTGATGATGTCCTGAGCGGCTTGGGCGAAGACATTTGGATCGAAGTCTCCTTTGGGCCAACCCTGATTGACAACAACCTCTTCCTGTCGGAGCGCTCAATCCGCTTTGCCGCGCAAGGGGTTGCCATGGTGCATAACCTGATTGCCGGGAGCTTTACCGCTACTGGTCGGGGGACCGACAATAACTCAGTTAACCTGCCATCGAACCGGTTTACGCCTTACCACGAAATTCATGGTACCAAGGTCATGGGCTTTATGACCATCCAGCATGGTGATAATAAGTTCTACAACAACATCTTCGTTCAACAGCAACTGCGTCCAGAAATGCAGAAGCTGGCGGAGATGAAGAAGGACAAGCCAGATGACTGGGATGACTACAACTTCGAAGTCGGCACCAAGCCTTTTAGTGACTACCCGACCTTTGCGGAATGGGATAAGCAGTTTGACGGCTACTGTGGGATTTACGCGCCAAACAGCGACCACTATTACAGTCATTTGCCAGTTTGGTCAGCGGGGAATGTCTACTTGAATGGCGCCCAGGCCACGGCGAAGGAGGAGAATCCGTTTGTCGACACCGCTGACCAGGTAAAACTAGCGCTTGAGAAGCGGGAGGACGGCCTTTACCTAAAGACCAACCTGTACGACTTTGTTCCTGAAAAGACCGACGGCGTGATTTCTACGGCGACGATTCCAATGGCCTTTGAACCAGAAGAAAAGTACGAAAACCCTGATGGAACCCCAATCACCTTTGATAGTGACTACTTTGGCAACCACCGTGACGGGGTGAAGGTCACTGCAGGACCATTCATCAGTGCGGTGGAAACGGAACAAAAGCTTTTCTAGTTAATAATATAAGAGAACGTAATGGCCTTCAGAGATTCGATTTTTACCGATCTGTGAAGGCCATTTTTGCAGACTGTACTGTGGAAAATAATGCGTAAACTGCGCTTTTCCTAGCCGATTTTACGGAACCATTGGAACTGGAGGGCAACGTCTTCTAAGCCAAGAACCTGGCGAATTAAGAGAGCACCGGCGCCGAGCAGCGACACATATTGGGCACCCTTGATGATAATTACGGGCACCTGACAGCCGCATTGGATGGTCGCCGCCTGAATTAAGGCACCTAGCTCTGGAATATTTTCAACGAGGGGGGAATTGATTAAGATTTTTTCTGGTCCATACAACATTTGTATGGATCAACCCATATATCGCCCAAAAGAGCCAGATGTTTAAGGAAGGTAAGGAACACGGCTACCTGGTTAAGCGAACAGATGGCAATGTTTGGCAGTGGGACCTCTGACAAGCAGGGAACGGCTTCATTGACTTTACCAACCCGGATGCTGTTAAGTGGTACCAGGGCAAGCTGAAGAAGTTGCTCGCAATGGGAGTGGACTGCTTCAAGACCGACTTCGGTGAGCGGATCCCAATGGAAGACGCGGTTTACTTCGACGGTTCCGACCCTAAGCGGGAACACAACTACTACACTTACCAATACAACAAGGCCACTTTTGATGCAATTGCTGAAGCAAAGGGCCGTGACGAGGCCGTTGTCTTTGCCCGGTCCGTAACGGTCGGCTCACAGAAGTTCCCAGTTCACTGGGGTGGTGACTGCCTTTCAACCTTTAAGTCCATGTCTGACACCCTCCACGGTGGGCTGTCATTCCTGAGCTCCGGCTTTGGCTTCTGGAGCCACGATATTGGTGGCTTTGAAGACGGTCCAGACACGCCAACTGCTGACCTTTACAAGCGGTGGACGCAGTTTGGTCTGCTATCCTCGCATAGTCGCTACCACGGCAGTGACGTTTACCGGGTTCCGTGGAACTTCGATGATGAAGCGGTTGAAAACACGCGGAAGTACGTTGACCTCAAGCTTTCACTGATGCCATACCTGTATACCCAGGCGGCCCACAGTGCCCACTACGGGAACCCACTGATGCGGCCAATGTGGTTCGAATTTGGTGATGACTACAATACCCACACCATTGCCAACCAGTACATGTTTGGTAGCCAGATTCTGGTTGCCCCAGTCTTCAACCCAGAAGGGAACGTGCACTTCTACCTGCCAGCAGGGAAGTGGACCAGTATCGTCCAGGACGGCGAACACTATGAAGTGCCTGCGGGCGGCCAGTGGCTGACGAAGCACTATGATGAGCTCCACTTGCCAGTGCTAGTCCGTGACAACACAATTTTGGTTACGCGCGACCACCCTGAGCACGCTGATTATGACTACACCAAGGACGTTAATATCCAGCTCTTTGATATGCACGAGGGGACGACCAAGGTTCAAGTGGTTGATAAGCACGGTGAGGATGCGGCTGAAGTTATCGTTACTCGGCAGGGGAACCAGTTCACGGTTAAGACGACCGGCCTGAGCGGTGACCTGAACGTTACGGTTCACGAAAATGGGCAGGTTCAAAATGAAGAGATGGAAAATGGTATGAGCGAATTCACGCTCTAGGATAAGAATATATGAAAGATGGTATCTCCCGTTGCGAATGGGAGATACTTTTTTGCTATGTTAATTCTCGGAGAATAACACACGATAAAACTACAAATTTCCGCAAGACTTGCATAAATCAAAAAATTTGTCGTGTATGAAATAGGTAAATACAGAATAGCCGAGATAGTTCTTGTCAGTTAATTCAAGAATTTAATATAATTATAAGTAAAGTTATGTATTAACTGTTTCAGCATCTGTGAAATGATTTGATTATGGTACGAATGCATGTAGTTAATTTTGGAGACTTAGTTATGATTAAGAGAATAATGAGGGTTATTAAAAATGATGAGTTGTTAGGGAAAGGACGGCGATGACTTACCGTTACAGTTACTCGAGTTTGAAATCAAGGTGAGGAGGCTTCTAAACTATGTATGCGTGGATAACTGACGATAATAATCAAACTTGGCGGGGGATGATTTTTGCTTACTACGGTTCTAATCAAGATCCTTATAATTTTCACTATGTTGTACTAGACGCTGACAAAAAACACTTAATCAACGTGAGCCTTTTCCATATTGGGGCAACGCAAAGGATTTACACGCGAGTGGTGTGGATTGATTCAGACATGAGTGACTGGACCAAAAATACCAATCAGGGAATGGTGAACTTTCTGAGTGATTACCAACCACGTCTACTAGCCGATCAAATTTCAGTAGAACTGCTAAAAAAGTGTATTCAACTTGATGAGGAATATAACTACCAAGAAATTGTAGAGGTGAAAGGTGCGAGTGGCATCAAAAACTTGTTGGAAATTACTAGCTGGTTTGATGATGCCCATGTTACTGTTGTTAAGAGAAGTGATGAAAAACTCAAAGTTCACTTTGCGCCGACCTGGGGCTATAAACTGACCTTATTTTTTGATGAGAGTGCTAGCTATGATCTCGGTGAGGATTCAGAATGCAATTGGTGGTCCGATGCTTCATTATTTTTAGAGGGCGGCTATTTCTGCTTATGTGATGCTGAGGATGTCCAGCATTTTGATCCTAAAGAGCTAAATTGCTGGTTCAGGGCGAAGAAAATGTCCTATAAGTTAGAGCCAAGTCCGTTAGCATAGGAAAATTATGGGGAGGCAGCTATAATGCAACGTATTAACAAAGTCAACCTTAATTCGGAGAACTTTTCTTTCTTTTCACCACCAAAACCGGAGGAGGAACTCAGCCAGAAGATAACGATCTTTAATAGTGGTCGGGTAGTATTTTCAGCAGAAAATAGCACCAGAGAGGTTCGCCATATTGAAAAACAGATTGATGTAAATACGGCAAGAACAGTCCTGGGGATGGTTGCTGAAAAATTTCAGCAGTCGCATAACTGGATGGATTTTGCTACTGATGTCGGGTCATGGCAACTGACGATTTCCTATCCAGATAAGCAAAATGAATTCACGGGCTCTGTTTTTCCGAATCCGCGGTTGCATGATATTTCTGACATCATTCGTAAGATAACAGCTATTCCCGACCTCTGGGTATTTGATGGAATTCAGCTTTATCAAAATTAACCGACCATACAAATTCACTAAATTCTTCTACCTGCACTTTGTGAGAAACAGAGCGCAGGCCTTTTATTTTAAGCTCAGCTCAGGAAAAACTTGAAACATTGTTATCCATTTGAAAATATTTCCTTAGTTTTATTCAAGAGACGACGGTCTGATTAGCCATTAGGAATACCCGATAGAGTTCCGTTGTATAGATTAGTAAGTGTAGTTACTGATGCACATATTGATGTAAGGAAGTATTTTCCAATTTTTATTTTGCTCAATAATTAAACTGATTTGCCATGAAACCTCTGCCTTTCGCCATCAAAGTCACTTGGTGTTTTGTGAAAGCAACAACAAAAGTCAAAAAACATTAGGAAAGGGTTTACAAAACAAAAATTGGGGAGTATATTAAGACTTGTAAGTTAGTTGTTTATACAAACTAAATCATTTCAGGAGGCTATTAATTATGGCTGATTTATGGGAAAACATTGGTGATATTAAGTATGAAGGCCCACACAAGAGCCTGAAGTCCGGCTTGTTCTATCAATACTACAACCCAGACGAAGTAATCTTAGGTAAGAAGATGAAGGACTGGTTACGGTTCTCAGTTGCTTACTGGCACACCTTTGACCAACGGCTGGTTGACCCATTCGGTGACGGAACTGCTACTCGTCCATATGACAAGTACAGTGACCCAATGGACCAAGCACTTGCCAAGGTGGACTACGCATTTGAATTTTACAAGAAGTTAGGCGTTGACTTCCTTTGCTTCCACGACCGGGACTTGGCTCCAGAAGGTGACACTCTGCGTGAAACCAACAAGAACCTGGACAAGGTTGTTGACAAGATTGTGGAATACCAAAAGGACACCGGCATGAAGGTTCTGTGGAACACTTCCAACCTGTTCACGAACCCTCGCTTCCTGTCCGGTGCTGGTACTGCACCATCATCCGAAATCTACGCTTACGCTTGTGCCCAATTGAAGCACAGTCTGGAAATTGGTAAGCGGGTTGGCTCAGAGAACTACGTCTTCTGGGGCGGCCGTGAAGGTTACGAATCACTTTGGAACACCGAAATGAAGCGTGAACAATCACACATTGCCAAGATGTTCCACATGGCAAAGGACTACGCTAACGAAATTGGTTTCGACGCTCAAATGCTGCTGGAACCAAAGCCAAAGGAACCAACCACGCACCAATACGACTTTGATGCCGCAACAACTATCAACTTCATGCGTGAATACGGCCTGGACAAGGACTTCAAGCTCAACCTTGAAGGTAACCACGCTAACCTGGCCGGCCACACTTACCAGCACGAAATCCGGGTTGCCCGTGAAGCTGGCCTGCTTGGTTCTCTGGATGCTAACCAGGGTGACAAGCTGATTGGCTGGGATATTGATGAATACCCATCCAACCTGTACGAAACTACCGCTGCTATGTGGGAAGTTATCGAAAACGGTAGCATCGGCCCTCGTGGTGGTCTGAACTTCGATGCTAAGCCACGGCGGACTTCCTTCAAGCCAGAAGACCTCTTCTACGGTCACATTGTCGGCATGGACAGTTTTGCCGCAGGTCTGCGGGTTGCTGCTGCCATGAAGGAAGACGGCTTCATCGACGACGTTCTCAAGACTCGTTACGCTAGCTGGGACGAAGGTCTGGGCAAGGAAATCGAAGACGGCAAGGAAGACTTCAAGAGCCTTGAAGCTAAGGTTATTGATACTCCACAAGCACAACTGCGGGCTGCAACTCAGTCTGACCACCTGGAAGAAATCAAGGACACGATCAACCACTACATGATTGAAACTCTTGCTAAGTAATTCACCTCAAAACCGCGAAATTACATGTAATAACAATTACTAACTATCAATCCAAGAAATGTTCACTAAAAATATTAACAGCATGAGTAGTGTCAGCTAATATAAGGGCCGAGGCAATCAACTTTGCCCCGGCCCTTTTTGCAGAAAGGAATGAATGTGATGAATGAATATGTAATCGGCGTTGACCTCGGGACCAGTGCCGTCAAGGTTTCCGCCATGGACAGGGAAGGCCAGATTGCTGCCCAGCAAAGCTACGGCTATGACCTCCACCAGCCCCACCCGGGATACAGTGAGCAGGACCCCCGCGACTGGCTATACGGAACTACCATCGCCATTGACCGGCTCATCCTCCGGGACGGCCTCAAGGCGGAGGAAATTAAGGGGATTTCCTTCTCCGGTCAGATGCACGGCCTCGTCCTGCTTGACGAAAACGGCCAGGTTCTGCGGCCAGCAATGCTCTGGAACGATACCCGGACGACGAAACAGTGTGAAGAGATCCGGGAAAAACTCGGCGACAAGTTTATCGACATTACCGGTAACCGGGCCTTGGAAGGCTTTACCCTACCAAAGCTGTTGTGGGTCAAGGAAAATCAGCCTGACATCTGGGCGAAGGCAAAGAGCTTCCTCTTGCCAAAAGACTACGTTCGCTTCGTGATGACCGGCAAGCAGGCCATTGACTACTCTGATGCCACGGGAACGGTTCTCTACGATATCAAGAAGGGGACCTGGAGCAAGGAGATTTGCGACGCCTTTGATATTCCAATGTCGATGTGCCCACCATTGATCCGGTCGATTGACGAGGCGGGGACAGTAACGGATAACTACTCCATGTTCTCCGGCCTGAAAACATCAACCAAGGTCTTTGGCGGTGGCGGTGACAACGCCTGCGGGGCGGTTGGTGCCGGCATCCTCCAGCCCAACATGGTGATGTCCAGTATCGGGACCTCTGGGGTGGTCCTCAAGTACGAACCGGACGCTAACGTCAACTACCACGGGGCCCTCCAGTACGAGTGTCACGCTATTCCCGACACTTATTACTCAATGGGGGTTACCCTGGCGGCTGGTCACTCGCTGAACTGGTTTAAGCACACTTTTGCGGCGGACGAGGACTTCACGGAAATGGTCAACCGGGCTTCTCAGCGACCACTGGGGGCCAACGGGTTGCTCTTTACCCCGTACGTAGTCGGTGAGCGGACCCCGTACGCCGATGCGGATATTCGAGGAAGTTTTATCGGCGTGGACAGTATGCAGAATAAGTACGACTTTGTCCGGGCCGTAATTGAGGGGATTACCTTTAGCTTCCGGGATATTTTGAATATCTACGACCAGCATGGGCAGGATTTCGACACCGTAGTCGCCATTGGTGGGGGCGCCAAGAGTGACTTCTGGCTCCAGCTCCAGGCGAACATCTTCAACAAGAAGGTAGTGGCCCTGACCAACGAACAGGGTCCCGGTTTGGGTGCCGCTATGCTGGCTGCCGTAGGGATTGGCTGGTATGATTCCTTGCAGGATTGCGCGAAAAAGTTCGTTCACTTCGGCAAGACCTACCAGCCACAAGCTGACCAGGTCGCCAAGTACAATGACCTGTACAAGGTTTACCACCAGGTATATGACCAGACGAAGGGGCTCAGCTACCAGTTGATGACCCTGCGGAATAGCTGGGATTAGGATAAAAATAAACAGGCTGTCAATGCTCGGTTAAACCGGACGTTGGCGGCCTGTTGCTGTTTTGTGGAAATTTTGCTTACTTCTGCTTTAACTGGCGAAGAACTTCGTCGGCAATCTCATGGTTGGTCCACATCCAAACGGCATGGCCCAGCGCTTCGGAAAGGTGTTCTTCCCACGGCTGGTCGTGGACGCTGGGAACGGTCTTCATGGCGGGCATAATCACCAGATGGAAGGCGACCCAAACCGCGAGGCCAAAGGGAATCCCCTCTCCAAGGGTTAAACTCCGCACCTTTTCATCCAGCAGGGCGGCGTAGGCAGTCGCAAAACTGATTGAAAAGCCAAAGTGCACCAGGTAGCTGACCCATGGTAGGTCTTCACCTGAATAGCGGTAAGTTGCCTGGGTAAGCGCCGCGGGAACGCCGAGCTGCTGCAAGAGCTTTTGCGGCGGGTTAACCTTATTGCGCTCTGGTGTCCGGGGCGGGAGAATATTTTCCCAGCCCAACTTGACTAGGCCGGAAATGACCCCCGCGCTCACGCCTGCGAGTAAAACGTATTTATAATTCAACTTTGCCATTAAATCACATCCTTTAAGGTTAATTATAGCAGGAGCTGTGCTATAAGTCCTATTATTGAAATCAAAATTAAGGAGCGCCCTCTCGAGTACGGTAGAACCAAGCTTGGGAGGGCGCTTGCTTATTCTAAATAAGGTCGTCGATTGTGGGGGAGACGGTGGAAGTGCCAGCCCCCCGACAGTTGGTACTAGGGGTGCTTTTCGGTCGGCCGCGTGCTGTTTTTCTGCTGGCGAACTTCACTAGGGAGCCTGCCAAACATTTCCCGGAAAAATTTGCGGGCGGTCCGGGGATTGGTCAGACCGTTCTTTTGGAATAACTGTCTGATGTCAGTGTCCGTGTTGACGAGGTCGTTGTAAAGGTGGTTGAGCTTGACCAGGTAAATATAGTGGATCAGGGAAATGCCGACTTGCTGCTTAAAACGGCGGGAGAGGTAGTTAGGATTATAACCGAATTCACGGGCAAGTGCGGCGACGGAAAGCGGTTCGGTGCTGTGATCATTGATGAAAATCAGCAGTTGCTTAACGCTGTCGCTATTGGCGACCTGCCTATCGGGATCACGAAGCTCGGTAAAAAGCACCTTTAAAAGCGATACGAAGGCGACCTGGCTGTCGAAACGAAAGGCGGAGGGCTGCTTAATCAATAGGGTGCCGAGACGTTTGATGAGGGTTAAGGCCGTTGCATAGGCCGGACTGGCGACCTGGTTATTGATGAAGCTAACTCGCTCGGGGTGGTCAATGTAGGGCTCAATGACCCGTAACGGAATCTGAAAGACATAGGCGGTGTTGGGCTGGTTGGCCACGGCATGAACCACGCCTGAGGGGATTACAATGAATTGATTTTTAGTAACGGTAACGGTCTGACCATTGATCGTATAGTCGAGCCGCCCCTGTGGAACATAATTAAGCTCAATGCTGCTGTGCCAGTGGAAGGGGACGTATCCCCGGGTACTGACCTCCGATCGCCAAAAGCGGATTCCGATATTGGTATTAACGACCACGTTTTCGTGGTGCAGGTTATCCATATCAATCACCAACCTTACAATTCTTACCTAAGAGGATTAACAAGTGAACTAAAGCGCCTAATTATATTGACCTGAAAGCGGATGCACTATACTATCGTTACAGTTAATTTATTAAACACACTAACTTACAAAGACTATTATAGCAGCGTTTGTTTGCTAAAAGGAAGGAAGTAAACAATGAGCGTAATTAAAAATCCAATTATTCCCGGGATGGCCCCGGATCCGTCAATTTTAAGAGTAGGTGAAGATTATTACATTGCTACTTCGACCTTTCACTGGAAGCCAGCAATTCAAATTTTTCATTCACGCGACCTCGCTAACTGGCAGCTGCTTACCTACGCCTTAGATGATGAGGAGGTCGACCTCCAAGGGACTAATACCCCGGCGGGAATCTGGGCGCCGCACCTGTCATACGACAAGCAGACCGGAAAATACTGGCTGGCTTTCTGCCACATTCAAAACATGGCTGGCCGCGAGTTTAATGCTGAGAGCTATATCATGTCCGCGGACCAGGTCACGGGGCCCTGGACCAAGCCGGCATACCTGACCTCGATTGGCTTTGACCCCTCGCTCTTCCATGACGAAGATGGCAAGCACTACGCGGCCGTGTTGGAATGGGAAACGCGGGAAGGCTATCAGGCCCCAGGCCACATCGTGATCGCGGAAGTTGATTTGCCGAGCGGCCGGGTTCATGAATGGCACCGGGTAACCACGGGCTTTACGACCCGGGGCTGTGTCGAAGCACCGCAGATTTACCGCCACGATGGTTATTATTATTTGCTGTTGGCTTCTGGCGGGACTGGCTACGCGCACGGGGTGGAAATTGGCCGTTCAAGGGAGATCTTTGGACCATACGAACCAGATCCGACTGGTGAACCAATCATCACTTCGTCACCCCACCACCTTTTCTCGCTGGGGGATCCAGATGCGGGGCATTTTGAGATGTATAACCCACACTCTAAGCTGCAAAAATCCGGTCACGGTTCGCTGGTGGAAACTCCTGATGGTCGTTGGTACATGGCCCACTTAACCTCACGACCGTTACTAGGCCAAAAACTTAACCCTCTGGGACGGGAAACCGCCTTGCAGGAAATGCATTGGACCCAGGAGGGCTGGCTGGAACTAGCCGATGGCAGCAACCTGGCGAAAGAAACGGTGACGGTCCCGGGAACGGTCAAGCAGGATTGGCAAGCCTTTGACGTCGAGGACCACTTTGCTGCCGACCACTATGACCACCGCTTTATGACCCCTTACCACGAGCAAAGCAGTGACTGGGTGACGGTTCAAGACGGGTATCTGCTGATCAGCGGTCGGAATTCCCTCTTTTCCCAGGTGGCGCCTTCGATTATGGGAACCCGGGCAACCTCATTGCACTATGACCTGCAGACAAAGGTGACCTTTCACCCCGATCATTACTCAGAAACAGCGGGCGTTGGCCTGTACTATGACGCTAATAACTGGTTCTATGTCCGCCTAGTGCAAGCAGATAATGAACGGGAAACGGTCTTGCGTGTCCTCCAGGCTAAGCAGGGCCAGCGGATTGACAATTACCTTGACGAGGTTCCGGTCCCTGACGAAAGCGTGGAGGTGCGGCTCCGTTATGACGAGGGCCAAGTGGTAGTCGCTTACCGCTTTACTTCCCAGGATGAATGGCAGCAGTTAGGCGGTCGCTACGATTTGGCCTACCTCTCCGATGAGGGGGTCAATGGTGAGCCGGGAGAAATTGGCGGCTTTACGGGGCTGTTTAACTTTATTGGAGCGGTCGACGCTTACCAGCACCAGTCTGTCGGGAAATTCGCCTATTACAGCGTTCACAACCGGGATTAACGATTGCGGTTGCGGTACTGGTTGGGCGTCATCCCAGTCCAGCGTTTAAACTGCCTGGCAAAGTGCGACTGCTCGTTGTAGCCGAGCGCGGTGCTGATTGCCAAAATGCTGTAATCAGGAATCAGCAGGAGGTGCTTAGCTTCCACGAGTTTTAGTTCGGAAAGGTAGGCACGTGGTGAGACGCCGTAAACGTCTTTAAAAACCTCCGAACCATAACTGAGGCTGATCTGCGCTTCTGAAATAACCTTTTTAACGGTTAAAGCGGCAGTCAGCCGGGGGTCAATACCGTGGTGGTTGAAGTCAAAGATTTGCTTTTTCAGCTGTTGCTGGAGACCGCTGGCAATCATTCCGGCGTATTTGAGCTTGGTCAGACTCGTTGCCTGTTCCCGAATCGTGGTTTGCCGGTTGAGGGTGATTAAAAAGTCGGTGAAAAACTTTTGTACCTTGAGCTTCGTATCAAAGTCGTACTGCATATCGGGGCGGATCAGCCGCCAGAGTTCCGTCAAGCTGGGCACCAGCTCCTTATTTTGCTGGGTCGAGCGGGGATAGTAAATCAACCCGCGTTCAATCAGCCGGGTACTGAGTTCCTGGTCGTCGAGGCCGAAGTGAAAATTAAAGTAGGACATGTCTTGAAGACAGGTGATGTCATGGTCAAGGTTCGGGGGAATGATTAGGATATCCCCAGTAGTTAGGACAAAGGCGTCCTGGGTCAGGTGAACTCGTTCGGACCCGGCGAGAATCTGAATCAGTTCAAAGGCCAGATGACGCTCGGTTCCGATATGCCACCCCGCCTTTACCTGCTGGGAGTGGCCGCCAAAGAAGGTTAGCCGCCAGCTGAGGGCGGGGAGGCGCAGAGCGTTTTTCAGTGTTTGCGAATGATATGGTTCCATTAGTAATTACCTCGAAAAGGGACAATTTTGCCCAAATAAGACGCTGTGAATATGCTTACATTAACACGATAATAAAAGCGTCGCAAATGAAATCGATTTCAAAACGGATAGACAGAAAGGACTACTTGAGATGAAACAGCTTTTGTATGGGGTGGCTTACTACTTTGAGTACCTGCCCTATGACCGGATCGACAAGGATATTTCAATGATGCAGGATGCGGGGATCAATGTCGTTCGGATCGGTGAAAGTACCTGGAGTACTTATGAGCCCCAGGACGGTTTGTTTGATTTTACTAAGCTTACCTATGTTTTGGATAAAATGAAGGCGGCGGGGATGAACGTGATTGTGGGAACTCCCACCTATGCCTTTCCAACCTGGCTAGCTAAAAAGTACCCCGAGGTCCTGGTGGAAAATAATGGCCAGCGGAAACCCTACGGCGCACGCCAGATCATGGACATCACCAGTCCAGTGTACCGCTACTATGCTGAGCGGGTGATTCGGCACATGCTGGCGGTGACGGTCAAGTATGACAACGTGATTGGCTACCAGATCGATAACGAAACGAAGCATTACGGAACTTCTAGCAAGAATGTTCAGCGGGGCTTTGTGGAGGCCATCAAGAAAAAGTATGACGGCGACTTAGAGCAGTTTAACCACGACTTTGGACTTGACTACTGGTCGAACCGGATTAACGCCTGGGAGGACTTTCCGTCGGTGAACGGGACAATCAATGGCAGTCTGGCCGGTGAGTTTGCTAAGTACCAACGACAGCTGGTCACGGACTACCTCGCCTGGCAGGCCCGGATTGTCAATGAGTATAAGCATGAGGGACAATTCATTACCCATAACTTTGACTTTGAATGGCGGGGCTACTCCTTTGGTATCCAGCCGGACGTCGATCACTTCGCGGCAGCAAACTGCTTAGACGTAATTGGGATTGATGTTTACCACCCGTCCCAACGACAGCTGACGGGGGCAGAATTATCGTTTGCTGGGGATGAGGCCCGGAGCATTAAAATGCAAAACTACCTGGTATTGGAAACCCAGGCCCAGGCTTTTAAGACCTGGACACCCTACTCGGGTCAGCTCTATCAACTCGCCTTTAGTCACGTGGCGAGCGGGGCTAACATGGTTGAATATTGGCACTGGCACTCCATTCATAACTCCTTTGAAACTTACTGGAAGGGCTTGCTGAGCCATGATTTTGCACCGAACCCGGTCTATAACGAGGCCAAGAAGGTTGGTCGCGACTTCCAACGCCTGTCACCTAAGCTGGTAAACCTCAAAATCAACTCCCGGGTGGCCTTTGTGGTGGACAACGAGAGCCTGACAGCAACGAGCGGTAACTGGATGGAGTTTGGGATTGGCAAGGACAAGTACAATGACGTCTTCCGGCGATTGTACGACGCCTTTTACCGGCAAAACATTCGGACGGATATCCTGAATCCGGCGACTATCGACCTGTCGAGGTATGACTTGGTCGTTGTGCCAATGCTGTACGTCACTGATGACCAGTTCTTAGAGCGGCTGAACGATTACGTTCGCCAGGGTGGACACGTGCTATACACCTTCAAGGACGGGGTGACGGATGAGCACGTCAAGGTCCGCACCTGCCAGCAGCCGGGGATTATCAGTGAGGCTGTCGGTGCCCACTACGAAATGTTTGTTGACCCGAATGGCGAGCAGCTTGCGGACCGTTCTGGAATCTTTCAAGACGTTGACCCGACGATTGACCAGTGGGCTGAACTGCTGATTTCTGATGGGGCGAAGGTCCTTGCTGGCTATGACAACCATTGGAAGGAATATGCCGCCATTACGGAAAACCAGTATGGTCAGGGGATGACCTGGTACCTCGGCTGCTGGGCCAACCCGGCTGTCATTGCTAAACTGGTCGAACACGTTTGCCAGCAGGTAGGACTCGTACCGAACTACGATGCTCATTTCCCGGTAATTGTTAAATCTGGCATCAACGAAGAACAACGGCAAATTGACTTTATCTTTAACTATTCCGCTGCTGAGGAGCAGGTGACCGTACCGGTAAAGGGCACGGAACTGCTCGGCGGGAAGACCGTGGCAGCGGGTGAACAAATGACGCTCCAGCCGTGGGCGGTCAAAATCATTGAAGAACAATAAATTTTTAAATGGAATTGAAAGCGCTTAATAGGAGGAAGATTATGCAAAACGCACATCAAAAAGCACAAGCGGACATTTCTAAAGCTGATCGCGTCCGCTTCTCACTATCATTCTTTGTTTGTTCATTACTGTGGATGAGTGGTTTGGGGATTGTTTCGGCAGTCCTGCTGCCACAGCACCTAAAGGATGTTGTCGGTGGTGCTCAGGCTACGACGATCTTTGGAATTATCAATGCGGTTACTGCGATTGCGTCGCTGGTTTCAAACCTGCTTTTTGGTAACCTTTCCGACCGGACCCGGTCCCGGTATGGTCGCCGGACACCCTGGATTGTTGGCGGGGGAATCGTTGGTGGTGTAACCCTGTTCTTGACGGGGGTATTTGACAATGTTTGGCTGATGGGGCTGATGTATTGCATTTGTATGTTCGGCCTGAACGCGATTATCGCACCGGTGATTGCAACCCTGTCTGACCGGGTTCCAGATGACCTGCGGGCAACGATGTCGGCCTTTTACTCCGCGGGAACGACCGTGGGGACGTCCATCGGTACGCTGGTCGGTGCCTACTTTATCACTATTCAGATCCCCGGCTTTATTTCTGCGGGAGTCTTGATGGGAATTGCCGGCCTTGCCACGGTAATCGTTTGGCCGAGTGAACAGTCATCTAAGAACATGGCGCCGGTCAAGGGCGGTTTGAAGGAATTCATGCTCTCGTTCCGGCCGCCGATGAAGGGTGCCCGAGACTTCTGGCTAGCTTTCGTTGGCCGGACCCTGTTGATCTTTAGCTACTACATGATTTTGAACTACCAGCTCTATATTTTGGAAATGTACATTGGCCAAGGAAAGAAAGCCGCTGCGGCAACAATTTCGGTAATGTCAGTGATTACAATGATTGTGGGCCTGGTTGGTTCATTGGCTTCCGGTGCCATTTCCGATAAGATTGGTCGGCGGAAAGTGCCGGTAATCGTTGCGTCCTTCCTGCTGGCCCTTGGTTACTTCTTGCCATGGGTCATGAAGTCACCAAGTTCGATGATGCTGTTCGCCGGATTTGCCGGGTTAGGCTACGCCGTTTACGGTGCCGTCGACCAGGCGCTCAACGTGGACGTCCTGCCATCAAAGAAGGAAGCCGGAAAAGACCTCGGGATTATTAACGTGGCGACGACTTTGGGCCAGACAGCTGGACCAATCGTAACCAGCGCGCTGGTGGCTGCAGCCGGTTACCAACTGGTCTTCCCAGTAGCGATTGCCTTTGCCATTATTGCCTGTGTATTTATTCAGATGATTCGTTGCACTAAGTAATCGGGGTGAACAGAAAATGGACGAAAAGATTAAAGGAGTTAACTTAGGCGGGTGGCTCGTCCTGGAAAAGTGGATGTCACCGCACCTGTTTGATGGAACGGCAGCCGATGACGAGTATTACCTGGCCCAGGACCTGCCCGCGGACGTTTACCAGGCCCGAATCAGCCAGCACCGGGCGAACTTCATTACAGAAGAAGACTTTTTACGGATTGCCAGTCTTGGCTTTAACCTGGTCCGCCTACCGGTTCCGTACTTTGTTTTTGGCGACCGGGCACCGTTTATCGGGGCAATTGCCGAGGTCGACCGCGCCTTTAACTGGGCAGAAGCATACGGAATTAAGATTCTGCTGGATTTGCACACCGCGCCAGATAGCCAAAATGGCTTTGACAACGGTGGAATTTCCGGGGTCTGCAAGTGGGCGAGTGAGCCGGCCGAGGTTGAGTTTGAAAAAAGCGTTGTCAAGCGGCTTGCGGAACGCTACGGCAAGCGGCCGGGCCTTTATGGAATTGAAGTCCTCAATGAGCCCGCAACGGCGGCGATGTTTAGTGATATGCAACGGCGCTTTCCACCGCGGGACCCGGCAAAGGCAGCTGGCAGTGCACCAATTACCTTTGACTTCCTGTACCAGTACTACCAGGATTGCTATGACTTATTGCGGTCACTCCTGCCGGCTGACAAGGTGATTATGTTCCACGACGGCTTTGACATTGACAAGTGGGAAGACTTTTTCAAGCAAAATGATTTTGAGAACGTCGTTTTGGACACCCACCAGTACCTGATGATGGCGGAAATGAAAAACCACGATCTTTCACTGACGGCTTACGAAAAAACGATGACGGCCTTTGGCAAGAAGATTGCCGCGGTGAATAAGGTTGTGCCAGTTGTGACCGGTGAATGGTCACTGTTTAATTCCTATACCGCTGGGGTCGATACGAACGGCGGGATTAACCCGACCCAACAGGAATTTGCCGGGGCTACGCACTTGAGCAAGGAAGAATTGCAACATGCCTACCAAACCCTTTGGAAGACCCAGGTAGACGCCTGGAACCAGGGGATTGGCTACATCTACTGGACCTATAAGCTAAATATCGACACCATCAACGAACCAGCCTGGTACGGGTGGGACTGCTGGGCTCTCCAGCGGGTAGTTGACAAGAAGTGGTTAGCTCCGCAAGATATTTAGGTAGAGGAAACAGAAAGGATCGGTGACAGGAATGGTAAAAGTTGATTTGCAGTTTGTCCAGGGACTGACTTTAGAGGAACGGGCAGCCCTGGTTTCCGGTAAGGACTTCTGGTTTACCGCCAAGGTGCCGGGGATTAACCGAATGATGATGTCGGACGGGCCGTCTGGCTTACGGAAACAGGACATTGACGTAGCCCCGACGGACGTTAATAACTCCGTTGACGCGGTCTGTTTCCCGTCGTCAGCCCTGACGGCGAGTTCCTTCGATGACCAGCTGCTTTACCGCCTAGGTCACCAGTTGGGAATTGCAGCCAATGCAGAACGTTTAGGAGTTTTGTTGGGCCCCGGTGTTAATATCAAGCGGAGTCCACTGGCAGGTCGCAACTTCGAATACTTCTCTGAAGACCCGCTGCTGGCGGGGCGGATGGGCGTTGCTTACGTCAAGGGCGTTCAAGAGGAGGGCGTCGGTGTCAGCGTCAAGCACTTTGCGGCGAATAACCGGGAAAACCAGCGCTTTACCTCCTCGTCCAACATTGATGAACGGGCGTTGCGGGAAATCTACCTTGCCCAGTTTGAGCGGATCGTCAAGGAGGCCCAGCCGGCAACTTTGATGTGTTCTTACAACCGGCTCAACGGGACTCTCAATTCACAGAACCAGCGGCTCCTGACGGAAATTCTCCGGAACGAGTGGGGCTTCCAGGGCCTAGTCATGTCTGACTGGGGAGCCGTGGCGGACCACGTGGCGGCAATCAAGGCCGGCCTGGACCTGGAGATGCCGGGCAAGGGCCAGGCATCGGTCGACGAGATCGTGCAAGCAGTCAAGGAGGGCCGCTTGCAGGAATCAACGCTGAATCGGTCCGTTCTCCGGGTCCTCAAGATGGTTGAACACTGGGGCAAGGATGTTGCCCATCCAGCTGAGTACGATAAGGAAGAACAGCACGAGTTTGCCCGGCAGGTGGCTGACGATAGTATTGTCCTGTTGAAGAATACTGACCAGCAATTACCGCTGCAGACTGACGAGTCGCTGGCGGTAATTGGGGAGCTAGCCGGTAAACCACGTTTTGAGGGCGGTGGGAGTTCTCACGTTAATGCCCATCACGTAGTTACTCCGCTGGCTGCTGCTCCGGCTGGTGCGAAGTATGCTGCTGGCTACCGCCTTGCCGAGACGGCGCCGGACCAGGAACTGACCACGGAGGCTGTCCAACTGGCGAAGCAGAGTGACCGGGTAATCTTCTTTGCCGGTTTCCCAGAGAGCATGGAAACGGAGGGCTTTGACAAGGATTCCATCGCCCTGCCAGCCAACCAAAATGAGCTGCTGACGCAAATCATTGAGGCCAACCCCAACGTCACCGTAGTTTTGCAAAACGGGTCCGTAGTGGAAATGCCGTGGGCGGACCGGGTACCAGCAATTGTGGAAACCTACCTGGCTGGAGAAGCAGTCGGGGAGGCTACCTGGGACATCCTGACGGGGAAGGTCAACCCGTCAGGAAAACTTTCCGAGAGCTTTCCGCTCCGCTTGCAGGATAACCCGACCTATGGCACTTTTGCCAAGGATCACGATGAAGAGGACTACCATGAGGGAATCTTTGTCGGCTACCGTTACTATGACCTGCATGAGATGCCGGTCCGCTTCCCGTTTGGGCACGGTCTAAGCTATACGGACTTTACTTACAGTGACCTGACGGTGAGTGAAGAGAGCAATGATGTGAAGGTACAGTTTACGGTTACCAATAGCGGCCAAGTAGCCGGCAAGGAGGTCGCCCAGGTCTATGTTGCCAACCACGTCAGCCGGGTTGAAATGCCGGTCAAGGAGCTGCGGGACTTCACGAAGCTAGCACTGGCGCCGGGTGAGAGCCAGACGATTACGTTGACCTTGCCGCGCCGGTCCTTTAGCTACTACAACGTTGCTCAAGAGCAGTGGGAGGCCGACAATGGCGAGTACGAGATCATGGTCGGCAGTTCTTCCCGGGACATCCGCCTCACCGCCCAGTTTAAGCTGACGATTGGTGTTAACCCGCTGGGGACGGTGACGGAAGATACCTACCTCGGTGACCTCTGGAATGACACGGATCCAAAGGTACAGGCGGCGCTGAAGTCTTCTGGCTTGTATGAGGTCTTGAAGCCGATGATGGCGGATAAGGATTGGGTCGCGATTTCCGCGAATATGCCGTTACGGTCATTAGCCGCGACGGGGATTTCCGAAGAGGTCCGCGAAAAGTTCTTCCAGGCATTGCGGTAAAAACGGCTCGGTAGCAGGATAGCACGATTAATAGCAGCCGGGCTGTCTTCCGAATATTGACTTTCCAACTTTAAAAATTAAAATCGTCTGCTGTGGCTTTGACCGCAGTAGGCGATTTTGTTATTTCAATCGATTTGATTTTTTCGATTTAACCTTTGACAGCGACCCCCTCGTGAACTCCCCGGACCGCGATGGCGGCACAAAAGAGCGAGAGGCCGGCAATCATCATCGGCTGGCTGTGACCAACTAACGGGAAGATGACGAAACTGAGCAGGGACGCCACGATTTGCGGGAGGCAAATGCCGATGTTAAAGAGCCCGATGTAGGCGCCCTCGTTCTCACCGTTGAGCGAAGAGGTCAGGAGGGTAAACGGCAGGGTGTGGATCGTAAAGTAGCAGATTCCAAAGAGAATGAAGGCAAGCACGGTCAGCCACTGGCTGTGAACCAGGGAGACCATTACCAGGCCAATTCCACCGAGTACGAGGCCGGTGGCGTACCACTTTTTCCGCGTCGTCGTCTTGGCGTGGGAGTAGAGGAAGCCTCAGCAGATTCCGGCGATACTAAGGATGGCGGTGAGGACTCTGTACCAGTTGCCTGCCGCTTGAAAGCTGGCACTGGTGGGGTTAGTCGTGTGCCAGACGTTTTTCGCGAGGGTGCCGGTTGCGTAAGTCCAAACATACATGATGCCGACCCAGCTGAAAAACTGTACCAGACAGAGTTCCCAAAAGGCCCGTGGAGCAACCTTTGTGAGGTGCCAGAGGCTGACGGACTTTTGATTGTCCTGAGGATTGATCCCGTGGTACTTAGCGTAGGTCTGGGGATCGTATTCCTTAACGTTGAAGACGGTCCACATACTGGTGATCAGCAGGACGGCCGCCGCGACCATGTAAGCGTAGATGACGGTATTTGGCGCTACTCCCCGCTTCGCCGTATTATGCATTCCACAAGCAGTGAAGATAAAGGGCAGCAGGGAGGCCAGGATGCCCCCACAGTTGAAGAAGATTTGCTGGAGGGACCAGGCGAAGTTCTTCTGCTTGTTGTTCACCATGTCACCGACGATCATCCGGAAGGGCTGCATACAAATGTTGTTGAAGAGGCCCATGAAGCAGACGGCAAAGGCAGCAAAGGCCATTGCGGCCATCGAACCGTAGTCGAAGCCGAGGGAGCCAGAGAACGGTAGCATTAGCAGGACCAGGACCGCGATAGGTGCCCCAAACAGGAGGTAGGGCATCCGCTGGCCAAAGCGGTTCCAAGTCCGGTCAGAGTACTTCCCAATTAATGGCTGGACGATCATTCCCATTAGGCCGGGAAAGATGAAGAAGAAGTCGAGACTATTCGGGTTGGCCCCGATTGACTGGAAAATCCGGCTCATTTGAGAGCTTTGGAGTGAGAAACCCATGTTGATCCCGAGAAAGCCAAAGGTAATGGAAAAGATAACCCATTTTGAGAGGTCGGGCAGGCCGGCGTCGAGGTTGACTTGTTTTGTCTTTTGCTTATTCATGACTGCCACCCCCTAGTCCTTTTCAGCAGGAACGGTGAAGTTGAGCAAACTGTCGAGGGGATGACTAGCACGGGTAAAGAGGGGCAGGGTGTCAATTGGACAATCAACGGTGACGGTCTGGCCGCCCTGGTAGGTCTGCTTAGTGTTGACATCAATCCAGTCCTCAACCGCTGGCAGGTAAACGTCCCGCTTGGTCTGACCAGCGTGAAGAATTGGGGAAACCAAAACGTCCGGGCCGAACATGTACTCGTCCGAAATATCCCAGGTTTGGCCGTCCTTAGCGAAGTCATAGAAGAGGGGCCGCATGACCGGTGTGCCGTCTGTGTGGGCCTTCTTCATCTGCTCCATGACGTACGGGCGAATGGCCTCCCGCATGAAGAGGTACTTGCGCAGGATTTCGTAAGTTGGCCGCGGGTATTTATAGATTTCGTTAAAGACCCCGCTACCAAATGGCTGGTTGAACATCCGGTCGGCGTGTTCAATCGTCTGTTCTGCGGGCTCCCGGAAACCATGCAAGCGCATGACCGGGCAGAAGGTCCCAAATTGGAACCAGCGGGTCAGCAGTTCGTGGAATTGCGGGTCATGGACGTTGCCACCGGTAAAGCCACCGATATCGGTAGTCCACCAGGAAATACCAGAGAGGCCTGCGTTTAGTCCAGCGACCACCTGCTTTTGCAGCGACTCAAAGGTTGAGTGGACGTCACCAGACCAGAGGACGACCCCGTACTTTTAGCTGCCGGCCCAGACACAGCGGACGAGGTTAACGATGTCCTTTTGCCCGGCGGCCTTCTGACCTTCGTAAAAGGCCTTGGCGTAGTTGAGCGGGTAGATATTGCTGAGCCTGAGGGCTGGAACCTGGTAGTAGCGGAAGTGGTCAAAGTCATATAAGAAGCCGTATTCAGGTTCCGCTTCGTCCAGCCAGAACATGCGGATACCGTTGTCATAGTAATTCTGTTTTGCCTTATCCCAGACGTACTTCCGGGCGCCCGGGTTGGTAGCGTCAAAGAAGGTTTCGTTGCCCATGAAGTGGTAGGAGTCTTGGTACATCCGTTCGGACCGGACGAGGTAGCCCTTGTCATTCATCTCGTCATAGTTTTCACTATTGATGTCGACCGTTGGCCAGATGGAAACCATCAGCTTGATTCCCATCTGCTTTAGTTCATTGACCATGGCTTTAGGATCAGGCCAGTATTGCGGGTCAAACTTCCATTCACCCTGATTTGGCCAGTGGAAGAAGTCAATGACGATCACGTTGATGGGCAGGCCCTTGTCCTTGTACTCGTGGGCCACCTTCAGCAACTCTTCCTGGGTCTTGTAACGGAGCTTGCATTGCCAAAAGCCGCTGGCAAATTTTGGCATCATCGGGACCTTCCCGGTGGCGGCCGTGTAGTTTTCGACAATTTGGGCTGGCGAGTCCGCAGCCGTTACCCAGAAGTCAAGCTGGTCGGTGTCCCGGGCTTCCCACTTGGTTTCGTTATTGGCAAAGGTGACTTGACCGATTGCGGGATTATTTCATAGAAAGCCGTAACCCCGGTTGGAGAGGACAAAAGGAACGGTTGCCCGGGTATTCCGCTGGGCAAGTTCAAGGATGCAGCCCTTGTAGTTGAGCTGCTTTTCCTGCCGTTGCCCCATCCCGTAGATCTTTTCGTCGTCAAAGGCCTCAAAGCGCAGGGTTGCCTGGTAGTCCCCACCGATAATCGGTTTGAGTTCCCGGCCGGGGATGCCGAGGGGACTGGTCTTTTTACCACCCGGTTTGACCTGCCAGCGTTCTTCCAAGAGGACTTTGCCATCCTGGTTGGTGATGGTTAACCAGCCAAAGCGGTTGATGCTGGCGGTGATGTTGCCATTGCTGATCGCACAGCTGTTGGCTTCTTCGCCGAGTTTGATTTGGTCGTAGCTGCCAGTGTGTTCCTTAGAATAGGCTAGTGCCCAGTCTTGGTCGGGTGTAAAGGGACTGTTTTTAGTTACCCGAAAACGCAGGCTGTCCTTACCCCACGGCTGGATGAGAACCTGTTCGGCAGTGTGCTCCCAGTACAAACCATTTGCTGCTTTTTTAATTACTGCCATATAAAGTCTTCCCTTCAATACAATCTGTTATAATAATTGCCAAAGCACTAATTGCTTAAATCAACTTACACTAATAATGTAGCCTTTGCTGGTCCTTAAATGTAACCGTTTTAAGGGATGAAAAGGTGGTAAAATGAATTATAATTTGGACATAAGTGTCGATTTAGCTAACCAATAGCGCCAAAAAGTAGATGAATGTGAGGGTGGATATCCGTGAAAGTGGACAAAAGTACCATGACGTATACCTCTTTAATAGTGATCGGCCATTCCATCATTATGCTTCGGGCCAACTAGTCCTCGGTGAGGAAGAGGCGTCCAAACTCTTTGAACTGGGTGATGCCTATGAATTGCTAATCTGTGCTGGTGGTCAATGTCGGGTGAGCTGGGACCAGCAAGAGCGGGTGCTCAAGCGGGGCAGCTGTCTGCTAGTGGCGCCCCATACCCGACTGGAACTAGTGGGGTCGAGTCCCCAGTTACCTGTTACTGGATTCAGTTTTTTCCTAAGGATAGTGAAGAACGGGTTGCCTACCAGCACGTTGCGGATGCAATCCATGACCGTACGATTTTGGACGGCTGGCAAATAACGTGATTTTGCCCCAGTATTATCAAATTCGGGAATTTAACCGGATCAATACGATGTGTTTGCAGACCCTCCTGCTGATTCGCGGGAACTACTATACGGAAGCACTGCCGTCGTATGCGATTACTGAGCTGATGCTTGAAATTACCAATGACTTTATTACGGGGCTGCACCATTTAACACGGGCCAACCCTAAGGCGACAGAGATTATTGACTGGCTGAGCAGTCACCTGGATGCCGATTTGACGGTTCGGGGATTGGCCGACCATTTTGAAATGAACTATCGGTACGTCAGCCGTCTAATTAAAAAGGAGACCGGGATGACGGCTTCCCGGCTGATTTTGCAGAAAAATTGGACATTGCCTGCGGGCTCCTTTTGAAGTCAAACCTGCCCCTCAAGCTAATTGCGGATCAGGCGTACTTCAATGATGAAAAGTATTTTTTGCGTTGTTTTCAAAAGCAGCTGGGCCAAACGCCGACCCAGTATCGGCAGCAGTACATGGCCGACTTTCTCCTGAATGATACTAGGACCCGTGAGGCAAGGCTGTAGGTACAAACTTACTATAAAAAAGCCCCCGCAAGGACTGAACTGTCACTTGCGGGGGCCTTTGAGGTAAGGGGAGTAATTTGATTGCTCAGGCTAGCTTCACTGCACAGTGCCTATTTAATGAGCTTAAATACCTGTTGTTCATCTAAATAATCTTTATTACCAGCGGGAGCTTCGATTGAACCGAACGGCATTTCCGCTCTGAGCTGCCATTCGGCAGGGAGGTCAAAGGCGTGGTGAATTGCGTCGTCAATCAGGGGGTTGTAGTGCTGCAAACTAGCGCCGATTCCCTGCTCAGCAAGTGCTGTCCACACCGCCTGCTGGCTCCCGCCAATTGTCTGTTCTGCCCATAGAGCAAAGTTGGCAGCGTAGGCGGGAAACTGTTCTTCAAGTTTGTGCACGCTGCTGGTGTCTGTTAGGTAGAGTACGGTACCAATACCAGCCCGGAAGCTGGCAATTTTTTGCTTGGTCTTTTCAAAAGCCGCTGGGTCAGTGACGATTTTTGCTAATGTTTCCTCGACGATATCCCAAACCTGATCGCTAGCCTGGTTAAATAAGACCACGGCACGCACGGTCTGGCTATTAAAGGCACTTGGGGAATTGCGGACTGCCGTAGTTACCAGTTCGTAGATTTCCTCAGGTGTCGCTGTGACGTTCTTTCCTAAAGCGTAAATTGATCGCCGCTGGGCAGCCAGTTGATTGAATTCTGATTTCATGAGTAGTCATCCTCCTTTAGGGTTGTTACTTACTAATAGTAACCTATAATCATAGATAGACAAGGCGTGAATTATTTTTCACTAGCTAGTGTGTGCTAAAATTAATGTCAAAAGGGGGAAGGACAAGTGGCTAAAGCAATTGATAACTGCCCGATTGATCATACTCTGCAGCAGATTGCTGGCAAGTGGAAGGGACCAATCATCATGATGCTGCTGGAACACCCGAATTGTCGTTTTAACGAATTAGAAAAATTGTTACCAGCTTGTTCCCGGCGGATGCTGGCCTTGCAACTGAAGGAGCTCGTCGCGGCGAGGATTATTGCAAAGAAGGTGACGGGTACCGTGCCGGTCCAAACCAGCTACTCGCTGACGCCCCGGGGCCGACAGTTGCGTCCCGTTATTGAGGGAATGCAGAAATGGGGACAGCAAGGTTAGCCGCAATTAGTTTTTAACTATAATAAAGAGGCTGGGAGAAAAGTTTATTTTCTCACCAGCCTCTTAGCTGTTTTAAAGATAAAAATGTACCGGCGTAGTAGTTTACTCCCGTTGTATTTGATGAGGGGGGCTTCATAGTTCCGGGGAACGGCTATAGCGGTTAACTTTTATTTCCTGGGACATGGTTGGGAATCCGGATGTTTAGTGCCAGAACGGCAATGATGACCAAAATCGAGCCGATGATGTCTGCTCCAGTCATATTGAGGTGGAAAATTAAGACAGAGCCAATGGTGGCGGATAATGGTTCAAAGGCGTCCATCAGGCTAAAAGTCGTCGCGTCGATGTATTTTAAGGCGTTGTTAGCGAGCTGGAACGGAATTAGGGTACCGATAATTAGCACACCGAGCCAGCAGAACCAGACGACTGGCAGGTTGGGAACGCGGGGCTGAGCAGGGTGGATAGCCAGGAGGACGATGCCGGAGAACAGCAAGCCCCAGGCGGTAATGACCAGGGAAGGAACCCGGCCTTCACGAAGCATCTTTTGCGGAATCAGGGTGTTGGTGGCGACCCCAATGGCGGAAATCAGCCCCCAAATCAGGATTGCCGGGGTCACGGCTAGCTCGTTAAAGCGGCCATGCGTAGCAATCGTGAAGACCCCGATGAAGGCAATGATCGCGCAAATGATTTCGATCCGCCGTGGTGGAATATGGCGAAAGGCTGCTTGGTAGGCGATGATGAAGAAGGGACCGACAAACTGGAGAATGGTTGCGATAGAGGCGTTCCCGTACTGGACAACCATGAAATAGGCGAACTGGACTGGAACCAGGCCAAAAATTCCGTAGGCGAAAATCACCCAAGTATCATGGGGACTTTTGAAAATCCGAAAGGGGTGGTCGCCCTTGATTAAACTAAAGAGGACCAGCAGGATTCCGGCCGCGGTCATCCGGCTCTGGGTCACCCAGAGGGAAGTAATGGAAGAGCTGACGTTAAAGAGTCCCTTGGCAAACAGGCCCGAGATTCCCCAGAAGGTGCAGGCCGTGATCACCATAGCAATTCCTAGAGCTTTTTTATTTTTCATGCGCATTCACTTTCAATCTATAAATTTACCCAAGGGATATTCTAACATACTCGTGAACGCGGTGGCAGCAAAGGCAAGCTAACTGCTATTACCGACTAGTTTCGTGCTGGACAGTTTGCTGGTCTGCGGGGTGGGTACGCTTTTGATAGAGACGTTTCACCGCTTCAACGTCCGTGGACTGGATCGGGTAGAAGGAACCTGCTGGCTGCATAACCGAGGTCGCGTTGGTATGCTGGAGGCCGATCGCGTGACCCATTTCGTGCTCGGCCGTGTTGACGATCCGTTGCGGGGAGTAGCCGTAGTTGGCATTAAGCAGGTAGCCGGCATTTAGCTGGACATCGGCATGCAGCAGGTAGCCAGTGGTCGCGTCGGTTTTGGTGTTGGTCAGACCGGCTGCCCCGTTTTGCTGCCTGTCGACGGCGGTCACCACGATATTTGCGTCAGTCTTGTTTTGAACCGGACGGAAGGTGAAGGCTCCGGTCTGATTCCACTGGTCAATGGCCTTGGTGGTGGCGGCGCGCAGGGTCGGGTTGCTGAGGTCAATGTAGATGGTGGTGCTATTTTCCGGCCAGCGCCCGTCGGTAACTGTGCCCTTGCTCTCGGCCTGGCTACTATTTTGCTGTTTCACGGCAACCTTTTTACCGAGTAAATGGTTAACCTGTTGCTGTGTGAATAACTGAGCACGGCCAACTACTGAGTTGACGGTTTGCTGGAAGGCAGGGCTGCCTTGGTAAAGAGCAATTAGCCAGATAAAAAGCCCGCAATAGAACAGGCTTAGCAAGAAGTGGTGCCGTTTAATAATCTTCATCCTCCTTTGGGTAGTCTTAGTTTATGAAATTTAACGCCATTAGTCCACTGCCGAATGCAAATTAAATAAAGGATGAGTGTCAAAAATTTGTAGTTATTCTTTGAGAAAAAAGTTCTCGCCTCATTATTCCTAATGCTTGAAATAATACTACCTATACAGAAAAAACGGTGACTAAAAAAGATGCACGTTTTTTGCGTGCACCTTTCTGCCTATATCTTTATTTGACAAAATGTTGGGTAGCATTGGTCCAATGTAAATTAATGAAATCTTGGCCATCTTTTTCACCGAGGTCAAAAAAGGCTCCTTTCGTATCGTTTTCATCAGAGAATGAACCAATATAATAGTCAGTTAAGGCATTCACATGGCCAAATTTATCTGTAGACCAGTGCTCCGTTGAACCATTAGTCAAGTCAGTTACGGTCATTTCAGCTTCTTTTCCATTTTGATTGCTTAAGGTTAAAGCCTTTGCTGGCTTTCCATCCTTATACTCGTAGTATGTGCCGACGTATTCTTTTACATCTACCCTTGACATTCCTGAATAGTCAGAATTGAGTGTTGTGAAGAAACCGTATAGCCAGAGAATAGTTACTGCAAGGGATAATGCAATTATAAAAATAATTTGGTGTATTCTTAAACTTGAGAGCCAGTTATCGGCATCTTTAAATAATTTTTTCATACAAAATCTATTCCTTGTTAGTTGTCGCTACTTGTGTAATTTACTGAGCCATGGTTGGTAAAGACTCGAATATTGCCATCCTCTAATCCGAATGCGCAAATATAGCATGGCTTTCCATTCTGAGTCATTGCTCCTACATCGCTGTACTTATCTGAACTTACATTGTTGTAGTAGTAAACCTTGTATGTCTCTTGTGCTGTATTATCCATATTAGCTATGGTTATGGTATCAGGATGGCTTTTAGATACTGTTAACTTTTGATAACGAATACCATTAGTTTTGGCGTAATAAGTACCAACTAAATCATTTGCTGTATCTTTATCTATTTGTCCAGTAGACTTTGAAGCAAATAGACCTGGAATCATAAAACAGAGGCCCAGAATAGTAAAAACTATAGCGGGAGTAAAAACAACAACTAAAAGATTCAAATAATTTTTCTTAGTGGAAGTATTCTTACTTTCCATTTTGACTATACCCCTTACGATACTGTTAACTTCAATAACCGACTTAAAATTCCGTATGAGAATATATCATAAAAAATTGGGAGGGGTAGCAACTCTTTATTTTGATAATTCTTATAATCTTTACTAACTAGTGAGCATTCTATTGCGAGCTGCGGTATAATATCACTGAAAACCGAGGAGGGAATGAAAATGGCAACCGTATTTACAGTGCAGGTGAAGTTAAGCTGGGGTGAGGAGCGGCAGTATCTACTGGCAAACGATGTTGAGCCTGGACTGGCACACCGTTACGCGACCCGGGAAAACTGGCAGGAAGTAATGATTAAAGCGCTGATCAACGTTCCGGTAGCGCCCTACCTGCCAGATAATAGTGTGCAGCCGCCGATTGCGACGGCGGAAGTGGTGGCGGTAGCTGCCTATGATGACGGGGACGAAGCGGTTCAGGGGCTACAGCGGACCAGGAGTCAGTTTATTATGGCCGCGATTTGGGAAAAGCAGAGTACGACGGTTAACTATAACTTCCTCCGCCATGATTATGACCAGCAGAGTCAGGAGCAGATTAAGGCCGACGTGGACTTCTGGCAAAATGGCCGCCGGCACCCCGCGGTTACCGCGCGAACCTGCGAGCTGATCCAAAAACAGGAAGAACGGTTTCACAAGCAGGAAAATTGAAAATTAATTTGAAAAAGTGGTTGACGAAAAGTGGATTTGCTAGTATAGTAAATATCGTTGCATGGCAACGTAATTGGGAATTGGCCAAGCGGTAAGGCAAAGGACTCTGAATCCTTGATCACTGGTTCGAACCCAGTATTCCCAATCTTGATTGGTCCTATTAAATCAGAAATGGTTTGATAGGACTTTTTTTGTACCAACGATTAGCTGGCTGGCCTGTTTCACCGGGAAGCTGGTAAAATATGAGTAAACATCTGCATGAAGGGATGAGTATGATGAAAATCGGCTTTATCGGAACCGGCGTCATGGGGACCGGCGTAATCAATAATCTTTTGTGCCATGGCAATGAGGTCACGGTTTATAACCGGACGAAGGAACATGCCGCAGCGGTATTAGCAAACGGTGCAAGCTGGGCGGAGACTCCAGCAGCAGCTACCGTTGGCAACGAGATCGTTTTCACGATGGTGGGCTTCCCAACCGACGTGGAACAAGTTTATTACGGACCCGATGGTATTCTAGCGGCGGCAACGAAGGATCAAATCCTAGTGGACATGACGACCAGCAGTCCGAGTTTGGCGAAAAAGCTGGCTCAGGCAGCAGACCAGGTGGTTGACGCACCGGTGTCTGGTGGGGATGTAGGCGCGCAAAAGGGCACCCTAACGGTGATGCTCGGTGGCCAGCAGGCGGTAGTGGAAAAGATTATGCCGGTGCTGGAGCAATTTAGCAGTTCACAGCATTATTTCGGTCCCGCCGGCAGCGGTCAGCACGCCAAAATGGCCAACCAGATTATGATTGCCGGAACGATGACTGGGATGACTGAAATGCTAGTGTACGCTCAACGGACAGGGCTGGATTTGGCGGAAGTCGTTCGGACGGTCGGCGGCGGAGCAGGGGCTAATTGGAGCCTTAGCAACTACGCTCCCCGGATTTTGCGGGATGATTATACGCCGGGATTCTTTGCAAAGCACTTTTTAAAGGACCTGCGAATTGCCCTTGCTGAGGCGGAACGGTTGCAGATACAGTTGCCGGCGACTGCTGAAGCAAAGCGGTTGTATGAACTGCTGGTGGATCAAGATGGCCTAGGGGATGATGGTACCCAGGCCCTCGTAAAACTGTGGTGGCATTAGCAGGAGTGCGGGACGCGTTCGCTGGTTCCTGCTACTAATTGATTTGACTAAGGAGAAGAAAAATGGCAAGTAATTCTGATTCAATCTATTATGTCCTGACTAAGCTCAAACACCACCCAGAGCTGATCAAAGAGGTGCAGGCCCGCTACACTAACACGGTGATGCTTTTCTTTACGGATGAGTTGAAAATTGCGGATAGCGGCTTTTACTTTCCTGATATGCGGCTGATGGTCAACCGTCTATCGAATGATTTTGTGGCGAAGAACGGTGACCTGTTGGACTATTACTTTCAAATGACGAACGGTAATGCAAAGAGTTACCGTGATGCCTGGGTGACGACCGCCCACTTACCCAAGCGGCATCTTTATATGTTGGAACTTTCTTATGAATAATCGGGAAAGCAGGTGTGTGGAATGGCCCTTTTGATTTCGACGGCGGTGCTATTGGTGGTGGCTTCACTGGTGATTGCCTTCGTTTTGGCGGCGATTAGCACCCCGACTGATGCTACGGCGACCGAGACCGTTTCAGAGGGGCGGATCGTTCCAGAGCGGCAGGAGAGGTTGCTGCGGATGTAATCGCTCTTTAATGATGCTAGCGGAATCGTTTTGCTGGAAGCAATGGTGCTTTAGCTCCGTGACGGCCATTTTCAGTACCAGGTGGCGGTATTAAACTTCCTGCGGGCAGCGGGTGGCGGCGTTATTGTGGGAATTGCGATTGCATTGCTGATGATCAGCTTCCGCTGCGGTCTGCGCAATTTTGCTGGTTCAACCTATAACGCGCAAATTATGCTATTTCTGATTACCCCGTTTATTATTTACTTCGTTGCCGAAAAATTAGGGGTGTCGAGTATCATTGCGGTGGTTTGTGCGGGATTGATGCAGAATAGCGAAAGCTCGCGGAGCAGGTTTGACCATCCCCGCCAGTACCATAATTCGCTAGTGCTGATTGATTTAGTGCGTGATATTTTGAATAACCTGATTTTTGTCGTCCTAGGGGTTATGATTGTCAGAATTGTAAGGGCAGATTTGCTGGTAGCGAATAATGTGGACTTGCGCTGGCTGGCGGCCGGATTCTTGATTTACCTGGTAACGTTGGCGGTGCGGTTTGCATATGGCGTGCTCGTTAAAATGGGCCCGCGCGGTGGTGTGATATTTGCGCTGGGCGGGGTTCACGGGGCGATTACGCTTGCGCTGGCTTTTTCGATTGCGGCTAGTTTGACCGACCAGCAGTTTCAGTTTGTTGTTTTGACGGAAACAATGCTGGTATTGCTAAGTATGCTGGTGCCGTCAGTAGTTTTTCGGTTTATTTTGCAGCCCGACCTTTCAGAAGGAGCAATCTAGGATCGCGTTGGGCAGTTGCGAAGGGAAATGGTGCGGGAAGGAATTGCCGCGGTTGATAAGATCTACCTCCCGGATAATATTCGGGCCAGTGTTCTTTATGATTTGCGCGACCAAAAAGGGGTCACGACGATGCGTGACTTCTGGAAGCAGTGGTCGATTAGCAATCACAATGATGAGTTTACGCCCGAAGAACGTGACTTAGAACGACAAGCACTGTTGTGGGCCTTCCGCGCCGAGCGGAATTATTTGAACATGATTGCTCAGCGGGAAGGGCTGCACCAGTATTTGTTTAAACTGTATAATGAGATTCTCCTGTCAGAGTCGATTTTGATTGACCCCCAAAGTAGTTTGAATTAATTGTTAAAACTATTGACAGTGAATAGTCGAATAACGTATAATTCTACTTGTACATTATTGCCCGCTGGTCAAATTGGTTAAGACGTCGCCCTCTCAAGGCGGAGTTACG
>DGYFI06203__coassemble_1018_pt1 | contig 38684 bp, 26 predicted proteins | sample DGYFI06203__metabat2_high_PE_014 | metagenome-assembled genome bin DGYFI06203 | reverse complement strand
TAGAGTGTCTGACTACGAATCAGAAGGTTGAAGGTTCGACTCCTTCTGGGTGCATCTACTCTGTAAGCGTGACAGTTACTTATCAGTAGGTGTGGCGCTTCTTTTTTCGGGAATTAGCTCAGTTTGGTAGAGCGCTGCGTTCGGGACGCAGAGGTCGCAAGTTCAAATCTTGTATTCCCGACTGGCTAGAAGCCCATTGCAGTAATTTTTGCTGCAATGGGCTTTTTTATTCGGCTAAAGCGAGAATCAACAAAAGAGGTTGTAATCTAAAATTCATTGGCGTAGTAGATAAACGGCTTGAGCGCATTTCTAAAGGTTCCCCAAATCAGCTTTTTAGCAGGTTTGGGGAGCCTTTTTTCTCTCCTTGTCCGTCAGCTCGAGCCCGGACTAGCTAATTGTGCTTATTAAAATCTTGACCGATCCATGTGGATGCCATTCAGTGAGCTTGCCGTACCAGCCCGCTTTTAATCCTGCCAATGGTTGACAAAGCACAATATCGTGAGTATAGTTTAATCAAATTTTAATGAATGATTAATGAAAACAGCTACCCAGTCCAAGCATGGCTTAGGTAAAGGGCATTTAAGGAGGTGATGGCCATGACAGACAGTGATAATGGTAATATTGGGATTTTGAGCAATTCTGCAGGCTTCACTCCAAAGTTGAGGGAGGATCAGTAGTTAAGTACAGAGAGTAATTGATGGCAGCACTTTTGAGTGGGAGGGTGCTTTAGATGTTTAAAAAAATTTTAGTAGCTAACCGTGGTGAAATTGCCACCCGGGTCGTCCGGGCTTGTCATGAGCTGGGCGTCAAGGCCGTGGCAGTTTACCCCAAGGAAGATGAATACTCTGCTCACCGCTTTGCTGCGGATGAGGCGTATTTGATCGGTCAAAGCGAAAAACCAATTGAGGCCTACCTAGACATTGACGAAATTATTCGGGTAGCCAAGGAGTCTGGTGCGGAAGCCGTTCACCCCGGATATGGCTTCCTGGCAGAAAACGCTGACCTGGCCCAGGCCTGTGCCAATAACGGCCTGAAGTTCATTGGCCCGAAGCCGGAACACCTGCGGATGTTTGGCAACAAGCTGGAGGCGAAGAGGGTCGCGGTTGAAGCGGGACTTAAGCCAATTCCGGGCCTTTCCGGTGACATTAAGGACGTCGAGCAGGTGCGGGACTTTGCCCACCAGTATGGCTACCCGATTATGGTCAAGGCTGCCAATGGCGGTGGCGGCCGTGGAATGAGAATCATCAATGATGATCAGGAGCTGACTGATGAATTTGACCAGGCTCGTGACGAAGCCCTCAAGTCGTTTGGCTCCAGTGAGATGTACGTCGAAAAGGATGTCCAGGAGCCCAAGCACATCGAGGTGCAGGTGATCGCCGATGAGCACGGGCACGTCATGCACCTCTTTGAACGGGACTGCTCCGTTCAGCGCCGCCATCAAAAGGTGATTGAATTTGCCCCCAGTGTGGTCCTGAGCCCGGAACGGCGGGCGGAAGTCTGCAACATGGCGGTTAAACTGATGAAGAGCGTCCATTACCAGAACGCCGCCACGATTGAATTTTTGGAAACTCCGGATCAGTTCTACTTCATTGAGGTTAATCCCCGGATCCAGGTTGAGCACACGGTCACCGAGTTGATTACGGGAATTGACATTGTTAAGACCCAGATTCGGGTTGCGGCCGGCGAGGATCTGCATGCGGATATCCACCTTCCGAAGCAGGCGGACCTGAAGTTTCACGGTGCCGCCATTCAGTGCCGGGTTACGACGGAAGACCCTCAGAACCACTTCATGCCGGATAACGGGCGGGTAATGACCTATAACGCGCCTGGTGGTACCGGGGTTCGGCTTGATGGCAACGTCTATCCCGGCTACCAGGTCACCCCTTACTTTGACTCCCTGCTTGTCAAGTGCTGTACGAAGGGAGAGGACTTTAACGAAGCACGGGTCAAGATGCTGCGGGCCCTGGATGAGTTTCATATCCGGGGCGTTAAAACTAACATTCCCTTTATGGAGAACGTCCTGCGGCACCCGATCTTTGTCAAGGGCGACTGCTCAACGACCTTCATCGATGAGACACCAGCCCTGTTTGACTTTGCTAGTCATCCAGACACGCCTAAGCAACTGGTCGACTACATCAGTAACATTACCGTCAACGGCTTTGCGGGAGTCAGCAGGCAAGCTGAGCTGATCACGCCGGCAATGCAAGCACCCCGGCCTGACCAGATTGAAGTGAAGTCGCCGGCTGGCAAGACGGCCAAGGACATCCTCGATGAACAGGGGGCTGCGGCGGCGATGAACTTTGTCAAGAACCAGCCGCGGGTTATGCTGACGGATACGACGATGCGGGATGCCCACCAGAGTCTGTTTGCTACTCGACTGCGGACGCATGATATGCTGCCGGCGATGAAGGTTTATGACTGCGCCATGCCGAACCTCTTCTCAGTTGAAAGCTGGGGTGGAGCGACCTTCGATGTCTGTTACCGGTTCCTGGGGGAAGACCCGTGGACCCGGCTGCGGCTGTTGAAGAAGTATATGCCCCACACCCTCCAGCAGATGCTGCTGCGGGCGTCCAACTCGGTCGGCTACCAGAACTACCCCGACAACGTTTTGAAGCGTTTTATCGACCATAGTGCTAAGAACGGGGTCGATGTCTTCCGGATCTTTGACTCCCTTAACTGGCTTGAACAGATGCAGCGCAGCATTGAATATGTTCGTGAAACCGGCAAGATCGCCGAGGGGGCAATGTGCTTCACGGGTGACTTCTTGAGTGCCAGTGAGCATAAATACACCCTTGATTACTATATGAAGATGGCCCAGGGCCTGGTCGATGCTGGTGCACAGATCATTGGCATTAAGGATATGGCGGGCTTGCTCAAACCCCAAGCGGCCTATGAGCTGGTCGGCAGCCTGAAGGCCAAGTTTGATATTCCAGTTCACCTGCACACCCATGATACGACGGGTAACGGAGTGGCATCCTACGTCGCCGCCACCAAGGCCGGGGTCGATATCGTCGACGTTGCCATGGCGGCAATGGCTGGCACCACTAGCCAGCCAAGCCTCGGCACCTTCTATTACGCCCTGGAAGGCAATGACCGCCAGCCAGCCTTGAACATGCATAACGTCAGCGTACTCAACAACTACTGGGCCCATGTTCGGCCCCTCTATCAGGACTTTAGCAACGGGGTCAACGCCCCGCAGCCGGACCTTTACCAGACTGAAATGCCTGGTGGCCAGTACTCTAACCTGAAGCAACAGGCTAAGTCGTTGGGAATCGATGACTTCAGCCTAGTTGAAAAGAAGTACCGGGAAGTCAACCAGCTGCTTGGCGATATTATCAAGGTAACGCCCAGCTCGAAAGTGGTTGGCGACATGGCAATCTTCATGATTCAGAACCACCTTGATAAGGACAACATCTTTACCAAGGGCCAGCACGTCGACTTCCCTGATTCGGTCGTAAACTTTTTTGCGGGTGACCTGGGACAGCCATATGGCGGCTTCCCGAAGAAGCTGCAAAAGATTGTCTTGAAGGATCACCCGGCGATCACCGTTCGGCCGGGTAGCCTGGCTAAACCGGTTGACTTTGTAGCAGTGAAGGCCGAGCTTGCCAAGAAAATTCACCGCCAGCCAACGGAGGACGACCTGCTCGGCTACATCATGTATCCAAAGGTCTTCGTTGACTACTTCAACAACCACCAGAAATACGGGGCAGTGATGGACCTCGATACAACAACCTATTACCAAGGAATGCGGCCGGGTGAAACTTTGCGGATCAAGATCGGCACCGGTAAGGAGATGATCCTGAAGCTGGACTTCGTTTCACCAACGGATCAGGATGGCCAGCGGACACTTTTTTACGAGCTGGATGGCCGGGCCTTTCAGATGAAAGTCAAGGACCGCAGTGTGAAAACGCAGACCGCGAGCGTTCCGAAGGCCGATCCGGATGATCCTGGGCAGGTCGGGATGCCGCTGAACGGGAATGTTGTGAAGGTCAACGTCAAGGCCGGCGATCAGGTCAAGGTTGGCGAAGTGCTCCTCACTACCGAAGCCATGAAGATGGAATCAGCGGTCAAGGCGCCGTTTAGCGGAACGGTCAAGCAGGTTAACGTCAAGGTTGGCGATGCCCTGAAGAGTCAGGACCTGTTGCTGACGCTGGAAAAGTAGGTGAGGGTGATGAATGACTTTCCGCGTTTATCCGCTGCCGGGGTCACGGTCCAAAGCTTTGACCAGGTCACTTCAACCAACGACCTTACCAAGCAGCGGCTGGCAACCGGCGCTTCACAACCTTTCCTGATTACTGCCGCTTCGCAGCGAGCTGGTCGGGGGAAGCCCGGCCGAACCTTCTTCTCGCCGGCTGGTAGCGGGGCCTATTTTACCCTGGGCTTACCGTTTGCCAGCGGGAAGCAGCCGGCGGCCCGGTTAACGGTTACAGCCGCGGTCGCCGCCGCAACAGTCCTGCATGAACATTTTCACCAGCCCATTACTATCAAGTGGGTCAACGACTTGTATGTTGGCAACCGTAAGGCGGTGGGAATTCTAGCCGAAATGGTGTTCGATAATCACAATCGGCCGGCTGGCGTGGCAATCGGTTGGGGGATCAACCTTTTCCAGCCCGCTGACCAGTGGCCAGCCGAGATTGCAAAACAGGTTACCGCGTTAAGCAATCAGCCAGTAAGCCAACGAGAGCGCCTGGCGGTGATTGATGAGGTGGCGGCCCGTTTTCTCGACCTCTTAGCGCAACCGTGGCCAGCCATTTTAACCGTCTACCGGAACCACCAATATCTAAGTGGGAAACGGCTGGTTGTTGATACGGGAGCAGAGCGGATTAGCGGTCAATTTGAACAAATTACGGACGAAGGCTTTCTCTGCATTCGAACAGCGTGTGGGCACCGGGTTTTCTCGGCGGGGACTGTCCGGGTACGGGAATGAGCCGGTATTTTGAATCCCGGTCCTAAGCAAAACTGGTTGATTTTGTTTAGGACCGGGGTTTCTGTTTAAAAGCACTGATTAAATTATTTTAACTTTGGATGAAATGTGGAAGTGCCGGATTCCTAATTTTTATAATGCTGTTAGTTGTTTTTCCTTAACATTATTAAGTGAGGATCACCCTTAACACTGGCCATAATTGCCACAAAATTGACATTGATTAGTTGGAACGCTAAGATGAAAGATAATTTAATTAGATTTTTTATTTTAAATTTAAATCAAAATAAGCACTGATGTTAAGTCCATCAGTACTTAAAATTGTAGAACCAATTGGAGTGCTTTTCTTATCTGCAAGCCAGGAAAGGAGCGTACCTTTTAGCCCTGTGCCGAGGATTTAACCGGAACGCTGGCAGGGTGGGTTGCCCTTTTACTAATCAATTTTTGGGTAAGACAATCTTTTGTTCTAACCAGTGGTGGTCGCTGCTCCGGTCGTTAACAGCATTAGGATAGTGGCCAAGGATAATCTTTAGGTTACGCAGGCCCAGGTGTTGGCTGCTATTAATACTGACTGAGTGTTCAATCTTAGCTAGTAATTCAAGGTCCACTCGTGATTCCTTAGTCGAATTGCCAACGATGATGAATTGCGCATTGTCGTTTTCAAACAAACTCAAGCTGATTTCCTTTTGTGTGGAGTTTTTAGCAGCAGCGATGGCATTGTCTAGTAGAATAGCGATGATCCGGATGGCATCCAGGGATTGAAGCGTTTTTGTCAGGTCAATCGGTCGCACAACCTCTAAACGAGGATGCAAGTGAGCTTTAATAGCGACGCTGATCTTTTGGTAGACGATTGATTTAATTCCTGAATTGGTGATATTTTGGAGAGCGCCCAAGACACCGGTCGGTAGGTCAATAATTCGATTAGAAGATTGAGTCAGCTGGTGAAGCGACTGCTTTGCATCCTCAATATTGTTATCATCGAGAGCGCTATTTAGGCTAATTAAAATGTTCTTATAGTCGTGACGGAAGCGACGTAAGTCATCATACATCACTTCTAGTTCACTCGTGTAATTAGCAAAACTATTCAATTGTTGGGTAGCAAAAGTGGCGAGGTCACGCTGGTAAAGGTCCTTGCCGATATGGTTCATTATCAAAATAGCTAGGACAAAGTAGCTAAGTGCGATGAGCAGGGCTGCAGAGTTCCCGGTTAGGTTATTAACGCCTAGGAGCTGGTTAAATGCTGGTTGATTATATTGGACAAAAAAGAAAAAGAGACTTAGTGGAATAAAAAGAAGACTAAGACACCACTCTGCGATGGGGTGCCGGTTGTTAACCCGGGCTAGGTAGCGGTTGCTGATGGGGCGGACAATTCGAATTACCAGTAAGGCTAATCCGTAAATAATTGGTACTAAAAATAAGTACAGTAAAGAACCAAATTGGGGATACTTGACGAGGATAATTCGCGACAGTAGCATACATACTGTTGAGGCAAAGTAGTAAACTAATATACTATAGCCAAATTGGCTGACAATGGTCGTCAGGCGGTCGCCAAATGGGTTGGCTAGGTAGAAAACTGCCATTATGGCTAGGCAAATGGTAACCAGGTCGTTGAGAAATAAGTTTGGTTGCCAAAAAATAAAAATGGCTCCTAATACAACGTAAAAGCTGACGGGGATCCTTTGCCGGGCGACGTGGCGGTAACATCCCCAAAATAGTAGCGGGTAGAATAGGCAGACCTTAATCAAGAATAGGAACAGGTAGGTCGGTGAGGCTGCTTGGACAAATGGGTTGTTAACATTAACAAACGTCATGAAAAATACACTCCAAACATAAGGATTGATGATTATGAATAAAAAAATGAGTATTACGTGTCCGCATTGTGGGAAACTGAATCCCCGAACTGCTAGTAATTGTATCAATTGTGGCCAGCCTTTGCCAATTAGTAATCAGCCTGGCCGGTTAGTAATGCAACGCCAGCTTAAACGATACCAGCGATGGGCACTAGGCGGAGTAATTTGCTTTTTCGCTATTATTTTGCTGGCATTAGTTATTAAGCAAAACCAACCGGTATTACGGACCTCTTCAATGACGGTAACTCCGTTTCGGGTAGATTTTTATAACCGTCACCACCGGGTTGTGATGGTTAAATACTTGCGTGGCGGGATTTCACGGCGCCACTATGGTTACGCGCGCGGGACACTCTACGTTTCTAATCACCTCAAAGGTAAAAAAGAAAAGGCCGCCTATGTCGACAGCCGTGATAAAATGATGTTTGTGGTTGATAGCCATCCCCGGTTAACTTTTTATTATAGTAGCCGGCGGGGGAAGTTCAATGATTATGGTCATTGTCGGGTTAGTGATCATCCTGAAATTAAAACCTTTCGGATGACCAAATTAGATAGTGGCAATTGATGAAAAAGTAGCGTTAGTTATTGAGTTCTGCCAGTTTACTGAGCAGGGCTTTATTTTTTAGCCGTGACAAGGGCTGGGGAGCTTGAGCGCCACTGAGTGTTACCAGGTGATTGTGGGTATCAATCTTGCTGACCTTATTTAAGTTAACCAGGCAGTGCTTGTGCGTCCGAAAGAAGAGCGGTGAACGATCCAACAACTGGTTGAGATTAGCATTGATGGTCGTGATTTGGTTATTAACGGTGTGCATTAATGACTGGTGGGTATTAGTTGGACTGGGTTCAAAATACACGATATCGTCCAAGCTGACGCGAAGAAAGCCGTTGGTAACCTTAAGCAGGAGTGTTGGTGCTGGAAAGCGCTTTGATTTATTAGCAACGTGAAGCAGGTCCTTGGTGAGCTTTTGCTTAACATTGTCCCGGTCTTTGGCAATAAAATCCAGGGCTTCTGATTCGTAATGGTAGGTAGTCGGCAATAACTCATTGTGTACCGTGACGAAGATAATTGAGGAGAACAAGTCAGTTTGGCGAATTCGCTGGCTAATTTTAAGACCGGCTTGCAGGTCGTTGTTAATTTCAATATCCAACAGAAAAAGGTTTTCCACACTTGGTGATGGGAGGCTCTTTAAAAAATCGGTAACGTTAGAAAAGAGATTGATATGTAATGGAGCCAGCTGTTGTTCTTCTTCAATTTCATGCAGTATTTTTTCGAGGTGAGCTTGCTGAACCCACTGGTCTTCGAGAATGTAAATATTCATAGATCATTTTTCTCCCAGAAGTAAAGTAACATTTATACACTAATGATAAGAAAAGTAGCAGTTAAAAACTAGAGATCTGACAAGGTCAAATTAAACTTGTGGCGTTTTACTGAAATAATCCGCACTTTATTACTAAGCGCCATTACGAAAGATGAAAAAAATAGCATATTCGTGAAACTCCCTCAATTATTAAGGGGATTTTTTTATAATCGGAGATGTGTAAATGATACTTTGGGGGAGAAAATAGTAAATGGATAACAGTAAAACCAAACTAACGTGGCGGCAGACAGCCTTATTCACTGCTGCCTTGGGAGCCAGCTTTTTATTAAACGGTCAGGTTGGGCACGCTGATCAAACAGCCGCGGGTCAACAACAGACTGTGAGCGCGCAGAATAATGTGGCCGTACAGGGCAGTGAGAGTGCTGAAACTGCGCGGGGGACCAATTCCGCTAATACACTAAGTGGTAAGGAACAATCCCCATCAGCTGAGCCAGCGATTAAAATTATTAGTGGTAATCTAAATGAGCCTAAGGCCGATGCAATCAAGCAGCAGATGCACGAGGTAGCAGTAGAAAATAATAAAGAGGTTAATGCACTTTCGGCTGGCCTGGATAAGTCAGAAGCGGTGGACCAACAGGCTACTGATGAGTATGGAAAGTTATACGCTGATGCGCTTAATAATCCGCAAAACTATATTGACAATGATACGCCAGCTGAATTACGAGAACGGGTGCAGAGCATCTACAAGCAAAAACAAGAAACCCAAAAGCTGATAAATGCCCAACCGCAAATTATTGCTGAAAATGAGCAGTTAGTAGCTAAGAAGCAACAAATTGTTGACCAAAAACAGCAAGCATATGATCAGGAAAAGCAGCTGGTTGATGCTAAGGAAGCTTCAGGTGTTAGTGGGAGTGATTTACTGGGCTATAAGCTTGAACTAGAGTCTTATGCAAATGATTTAATGGGAGCAGCCAATGATTTAACGAGAGCTCAACTTAAATTAAATGACGCAAAATCTAAATTAGGTGATTATAAAAGCACCTTATTTGATTTGCATTGTGATATGGAAGATGTGGTAAAAAAGAATGAAGGTTACTTTATTAAGGTAATTAAATCACGACCAGCGGTAGCAAATCTTCGAAAAGAAGCCCAACGGTTATGTGATGAGGCTTTTAAGCATTCTGATCGTGCAAAGGCGTTAAAAGCAAAGTATGTTGAATTACAGAAAATATTAGCAGGGTACTCAGCGGAAATTTATAAGGTTTGTAAGACGGTAACTCGAACCATCCAGATTAACTTTCCAGGACGGGGAAATAATGATGTTACTCAAACGGCAAAAGTTTTTGGGGAAGAAGTGCGGAGTAACGGGCAGGTAAATTATCGTAATTGGCAGTCAGCCTCCTGGCCGGAGTATACACCAGCAATTTATTTCGGGTATACCTGTGATGTTGATAGGGTGCCTAGCGTTACTGTTAACCATAATACACCTAATCAGACGGTTACTATTACTTATACGGCGCAACCAGGGATGAATGGCAACTATAATCATGATGACCATGGAAACTATGCCTGCTTGGATCACTACCAGCTTAATGGCACTCAGCTTCAGGTCAGCGGCTGGCACGCGACCAGTGATGTTAAGAATAAGCCGTACCACTACTTGATCGTCTTTGATAATACGACTAATAGCGAAGTAATACGGCGGATGATTGACCAAACTGCCCGTCCTGACGTTGCGACTGCGCATAACGTCTATGGTGCGGGGTTAGCTGGCTTCCAGGCAAACCTGGATTTGCCGACAGCTATCCTCCGATCTGGTGATCGCCTTTCCCTCGTTAGTCGCTACACGGACGATCAAGCTGGAAATGGTAACGGTACTGACTATTGGTTTGGTGGCTTGCAAATTGACCAGGGCAATCATGGCTACCTTGATATTGCCCAGGTGCAAAATGGCAAGTTGCACGTTGCTGGCTGGCACGCGACTAATCAAGCAGTCGGCCGTGACCACCACGTGCTGATTCTTTTTGACGCTAGTCAAGGACGGGAGATTGCCCGCCTGAACGCCACCGCTACTGCTCGTCCCGATATTGCCAAAATCTACCCAATGATTAGTAATGCTGCCACGGCAGGCTTTACGGCTGATTTTGCCCTAACCCCGGCGATGGCAACCGATAATCTACAAGTGATTAGCCGGTATAGTAGTGATGCTGATGCCAATAGCGACTATGTTGATTTCTGGTCTACACCGCGGCGCCTTACTACTGATTTAAGCAACCAGGGCTGGCTTGATGACGTCAGTGTCCATGATGGTCAGCTCCACATTGCTGGTTGGCATGCAACCAACTTGGCGCTGGGGCGGCAATATCACACGATTATTATTTTGAATGCTAATACCGGTAAGGAAATTACCCGGCAGACCACTGACCAGCTTGTCCAGCGTCATGACCTGGTACAGGCTTTCCCAAACGTGCTCACTGCGCAACAATCCGGGATTAATGTGACGATGCAGTTGAAGCCGGGAATGGCCGATCAGCCGATTCGGATTATTAGTAGGTACAGTACAACGGCGGATGCGAATAGTGATTATGTCGATTACTGGTTTAACCCGCAGCGTTTGGTTAAGGATCCCGGTAATTACGCTAACCTGGATGGCTTTGGTGTCCGTGATGGTAAGATTTATGCTAGCGGTTGGCACGCCAGTGATCGATCACTGGGGCGTCCTTACCACTACATCATTATCTTTGACGCTACACCGGGAGTCAATCACGAGCTGACGCGTTTTGACGTTACCAAGCACGAAACCAGCCGGTTGGATGTCGCTCGGGCTTATCCACAACTGCTCACTGCGCAAAATTCGGGGTTTGACATCAGTTTTGCAAACGACCCGAACTTTACTAATGGGCACCAGTTGCAGATTGTGAGTCGTTGGACCGATGACCCAGCTGGTAATGGTAATGCGGTTGATTACTGGTTCAAACCGTTATTGATTGAAGTGTAACTGGTAAATAAAAATGGTCTGCCATTGTTGACAGGCCTTTTTATTGGGATTGTTTAGGAAAGAGGTAAAAGATGAAGAAGATATTCACACTAGTTGTGGCCGTGTTAATGGTTGTTGCTTGTTTGCCATTATCAGTTAAAGCGGCCAAATATCAAAATATGGTAGGTTTGCCACAGGGCTCTGACCAGATGTTTGTGTATGATAATGGTAAAAAAACGAATACACATTTACATGCCGACCGGATGACGCCGATTAAAAACCGTGGATCGATCTTAAATCCGCTAGTGTTAAAGGGGAAATTTCCGTTAGTTGGATGGGTAACGGATACAATCACGGTTGATGATTACGACCTGAGTAAGCCAACCGAAGATCAAGCTGATGCGCTGGGCATTGCACAAATTCTGGCCCTAAATAAAAATGAACGACTGTATCGCGATGTGCGGGGACTTGATTACAAGTTGCAAAATCCAAAGGTATTCAAAAATAAGATAGCGCCAATGGCAATTGATGATTTGAAGCAGTTTATTCGAGCCCATAACAGTAGTGATAAGAGTCAGCTGCAAAATCAGAGTGCCACATTGGTAGAAAGCTGGCGGTCAATTGCAGACTATAACTTTAGATTAGATGAATATGAGCCATTGGCTGCCGACTTTATCATTGGTTATGCCAAAGAGGATGGCAACTATGATGATGCTAGTCCCAGTTTGAAAAACGCGACCTTTATGGATGTGGTGATTAAGGCAAAAACTTCACGTAAAATCGGCGAACATAACTACAAAAATAAAGAAGATGGGGAAGACCCCACAATGGCCGAGGTGATTCGCGGTGGCCGTGAAGTAATGGAGAAAAATGATCCGGAAGCAAAAAGCAGTTCAATTGAAGGAACCGGTAAAACGACCGATACCAAACATGAATACGATAATTTTCATGTTCACTACAACCTTGTTGATGGTAAATGGCAGCTCAGTTGGGTTCGAATGGAACCAATTCCGTGGGGGGATTAAGAGAAATGAAATTTTGTCCAAATTGTGGTAACAAACTTAAAGAAAATGATAGTAAATGCCCAAAATGTGGTTTTGAATTATCTAAAGCGAAATTGCAGGATAATAAGCTAGATGGTGTTAAGCAAAAGTTTAATTTGAAAAATATTGACCTAAAGAATTTTGATTTAAGGAAGAACGGTAGTAAAACCGATAAAGTCAATGTTCAGCAGTTCTTTGGCCAGCATAAAAAGATTGTGTGGGCAATTTGTGCGCTTATTGCAATAATTCTTATTTACACACAGGTGTATGTACCGCATGTTGTAAATTCAGCATTGGAAAACAATGGCTTTACAAGTGCTAAAGGATACAAAGTTAATGTTAATCGGATGCATAAGATAATTACACTAAAGTCCAATTATGCGCACGAAAAACAGTTTAACGAGCAGTTAAGGGCTAATGGCTTTGATACGCGGCAATTACCCGTTGAAAATCAAATGTCTAACGTTGCCCACGAGATCGCCGGGCGAACCTTAGGAACCTGGACTATTGAGATGTCGACTGGCGAAGACTTACATACAGGAAATGGTAAATTCGGCAGTTTCTGGGTATTTAAGGGAACAAAAGAAACGAAACGTTTCCAGACTACACCGGTTGGTCGTCAATGCCGGAATGAATATCTTGAACGGCAAAGAGAACAAGCTGATGACGAGGCTCAACAGCAAAAGGATGACTTGATTGGTGCTGGCGCAATTGGTTTTATGCTAGGGGCCCTTTAGAATGACAGACAGAAAATATGTTTTTTGTACGAATTGTGGTACCAAGAATAGTATTGACAACCAGTATTGTACTAATTGCAGACAGCCATTAATGAAAATAGCCGGTCAGACGACAGACCAAAATGTTGATCATCATAATGGACAGGGGTTAATCGACAATGTCACTTCCCAGATTAATGCCTGGACCGGGGGAAAAGGGGCAGTCAAAGTTAGTTTGGGTGACTTTTTTGCCCAGGTGTTTAAACGTCACTCAACAGAAGAGGCGGAAGAACTATTTATTGTAGGAACTGATAAAACAACGCCATCCTTGAGTGATATAGTCAATGATCAGGTTCAGCCCTGGTTATTTTCCCGGGTTTTGGGATTTGTTTTGGCCATTGGAATTTTAATGTACTTTCTGCTTGGCCTTTTACCAGCATATGGTATTTGGATTTCGATGGATACTTTTTTGGCGGTTGCAGTCCCCGTGTCGGCGCTGGTGCTCTTTTTTGAGTGCAACGTTTTTCAAAATATTAGTTTTTACCAGGTAACCAAGATGGCCCTGCTAGGTGGCGTGCTGTCGCTGATTGTGACAATTCTTTTTATTAATTTCTTTGGCAACCGAGGATTAGACTTAATGGGAGCATTACAGACCGGTTTTGTGGAAGAGCTTAGCAAGGTGCTAGTAGCAGCTTACTTTGTTTACGAAACTAGGGCTAAACGAGTTTTTAACGGATTGTTAATTGGCGCTGCTGTCGGGACGGGATTTGCCGCGTTCGAAAATGTTGAGTACATGATTGATAATCAGACGGGGCAGATTGCTTCCATGCAGGAGGCAATTACCCGCACCATGTTTTCAATCTCGGATCACACAGAATGGTGTGCAATCGCTACGGCAGCACTTGTAATGGTGATTGCAGGGAAGCAATTATCATCAAGTGACTTTTTCAATCTTAAATTCTTGCGTTTCTTGCTAGTGGTAATGGTTATTCATGCACTGTGGGATTGGAATGCTTTAGACCAGTTTGGTACATTGCGGTACTTGGCTTTAGCAGTAATTACTTGGTTAATTGTCTTTGTTTTTATCCATGCAGGGTTGCGGGAAGTAAAGATGCTGCAAAATGAAACTAAAAAAAGCTAGCCAGATTGAAAAGCGGGATAACCAACACTTAATGGTGAAACTTGAGGAGGTAAATTGATGATTATGAAAAAGAAAAAATTAGTTTCGGTGTTGTTAACAATGATGGCTTTGGTGATGTTATTAACGGCATGCGGTGACAAGAATCATAGCAGTAAGAGTACAGATAGTTCTTCAACCACCACTAAGGTATTACAAAAACATAGTTCCAGTACGGTCAGTCAGTCTAGCAGTTCAGCAACTGCCTCGTCTGCTTCTTCGTCGTCGGTCCATCTTACTGGTGGGCAGAGTTCGATAGATTATATTACCCAAAAGATGGGTGACCAGGGATGGACAATTGATGGTGGAACCTATGGCGGGGCTCATGGTGCGCCAACGGATGGTAGCTATGTCCCGTATAATTCTGTTCGTAATGATAACGGGGACATCTACTATGTTTACCAAGATGGTCGAATTGAAAAGCAGGATAACTAACACTCAATGGTGAAATTTGAGGAGGTAAATCATGATTAAAAAGATGAAGATAATCTGTTCAACGGTTACAATTTTACTGACCGGTCTAGTACTGGCTGCTTGTGGCAAACAACCAGCTGCTCAGCGTAGCCAAACTGCTAGTTCAACTAGTAGTCAGCCTAATTATAAATTAGCCTCTTCTTCGGTTAAGCTTGATTCAGCTAACCTGACACCAAAACAAAATGCCGCCTTAGTTATGTTTTATGCGGGGGTGAAAAATCGCCAGCGTTATGTTCAGCGGATGAATAAGACTGATCAGCATTTGTCAATCAGTCTGTATAACATTACTGATGCAAAAAAAGCTGGTGTTAGCGGTAAAGTGCCCAGGGGCGCAGAAGTGGTTTACAAAGTCAGCCTGGCTAATTTAGGGACTACATACTACACGATAGCAGGTGGCCGAACATTTATTTCAAATAATCATGGTGGCTTCCGGCAACCAGGAGTAACGGTTGCTGAAATGGTTAGGGCTGCTAATCAAAATAATGCAGGGGATGCAATAAACCAATTGGCCCAAAATGCCAGCCTTAATGATTTTCGTACTGATGGAACTAGTGCCGGCAGCCGGTCGGAAGGGGCGGCTTCCAATAACGCCGCAACAGCTAGTTCAATGGACCCTCAAGATAAAGCGCGGGCAGCGATGAATGCTGATCCCAACCTTGATCCCGAATTCAAACGACGGATTAACTTATCACCGGATGACCCCGACTACATTCAACCAACCCATGACCCCGAGAGTTGGCGTTAATAATCTAGGAGGCTGGGAATTAACTCAGTCTCTTTACTGTTTTTAGGATAAAAATGCCTCAGTGCAGTAGCTGGCTGGCAGCTCAAACGCTGATAAATCAGTATTTGACCAACCTCCAATAGTCTTGCTGCGCGTCGACGGAGGTGGGACGACAATCTAGCCAAGCTAGTTCTGTCCCACTCTCTTCCATACCCTGAAGGAATATGCCGATTCCTGAAATAAGTCCAAATCGGTTTAAAAAATGACTATAATCGCGGTTGTATATAAATTTAAACTGGGGGAGATTAGAAAATGCGAAAAAAGTTATACAAGGCAAAGAAAAACTGGGTGATTGGGCTTATCGCCGGCGCCCTCTTTATAATTGGTGGTGCGGCAACGGCTGAAGCTGATACCAATGTTGCCCCAACAATAGTTAGCTCAAATGTGGCGCTGAGAACGCAGTTGATGAGCTATTCGGCGCCAGAAGTGACTTGGTTAGGAATTGATACTTCAGGCTACCAAGGCGTGACATCAAATGATCCAATTAATATTGATGCGAGTCGGCTTGATGCCAACGTCAATGTCAGTATGACCGGGAATCAAAGCGGCAATGACCCTGCTAACTATAGTGTTAACCGGACCACCCCAGGCTTCACATATAATGTGAATGCCAACGGGCATCGGATGATGAATGGTGAGGACGTTAGTGTTGACTATTATTTCAATTCCAATTCAACGACTACTCGTTGGGGACAGACGGGACCTGAATTTGACCCTGCTAACAACTCAATTGCTTATGCACCAACTTTCCGTCACCATACTGACGATAGCTGGCAGGGTGTTACCGGTTACGTTAGCAATCAACAAATTAATATGAGCCATTCCAACGATAGTGATATGGTCCAGAGTACTAACCCAAGTAATTATTCGAATATGACTAAGGCCGTTAGTGTGAATGGTAATATGGTCACGAATACGGTTCATGTCAATGCAAATGGTGCGGCTCAGCCCGGAGTCTGGGGAATTACTATTAAGCCAAACTGGCAGGTTGATGGTGTAAACAGTGTTTATGATACAGATGCCCCGTACAAGAATGGAAATGCTTTTTACTATGTAATTCGTAATACTCAGGGACAGCCGCAATGGTTAGAAGTGATCCGGCCACAAAATGGCATGAAACTCTTCTCTGGTCATGACTTGGGATATATGACTGGTCCGTTGGGAGGACAGCAGATAACAGGAGATACTTCTGATGCTCCATTCTCCGCACGAAACCTCTACATGATGGCACCAGAGGGAACCAGTGCCGACTTCTCATACACGGAATCCTACTATTGGATCGGTGATGGCTATAACAACCCGCAGGCCAATGTCAACGCCGGTTACCTCGATAGCTACCAATTAGAGGAAGATGACAATGGCAATCCAGTGCTTCACGTGTCTGGCTGGCACGCTGCCTCGACTAGTGCCGACTTGCCAAACGGTTGGTTAATCGTGTTCGATAACACGACTGGGGCCGAAATTAAGCGGCAGCGGATTAATCCGGTTGCCCGTCCTGATGTGGCAGCCCAGTATCGCAACGTGGCTAACAGTGGCCAATCCGGCTTTAATGAACGAATCAGCTTGCCGACCTGGGCACTAGGCCACCAGCTGACGATTGTTACTCGCTATTCGGATGACGCAAACGGTGGTGAAGGCCACCACACTGACCGCTGGTTAAACCGGATCAGCTTCAATATGGATAATAATGCCTTCCTTGATGGTACGCGCTTAAGCGATGGCAAGGTTATAGTTAGTGGCTGGCATGCGACGAACGCTGCTCTTGGTCACCAATACCGCTACATTATTGCCTGGGATGCTACCCATGGTCAGGAAATCGCTCGGCAGCGAGTCGATAGTGTTAGCCGGGCCGATGTCGGTCGAGCCTTTCCAACGGTGCTCAATGCCAACCACTCGGGGTTCAATGCCAGCTTTGACCTTAACGACCCCCGCTATGCTAATGACCAGATTCAGTTCATTAGTCGGTATACTGATGACTGGGCGGGAAATGGAAATGCTGTCGATTACTGGTTTGCTCCCCAGCGCTTGCTAAGCGATACGGGAAACCATGCCAACCTGGAGGGCTACCACCTGACAAAGCAAGGATTGCAAGTGGCAGGCTGGCACGCTACGAATGCCGCGTTGGGGCGGAACTATCACACGATTATCGTGTTGGACGCGCGGAACGGTCATGAACTCGGTCGGCAGACAATCTACTCCGGCAGCCGGCCAGATGTTGCCAAAGCCTTTCCTGGAGTGATGAACGCGGACCAGTCTGGTTTTAACACGACAATTGCCTTTAATTCGGCGATGGCGACCGACCCGGTTCGAGTAATCAGCCGGTGGAGCGCCAGCCGTGATGCCAACTCGAACTACGTCGATTACTGGTTTGCACCGGTTCAGCTGCTGGCTGACCAGGGCAACTACGCCAATTTGGATGGCATAAGCTGGACTGGTCGCCAGGTACAAATGGGTGGTTGGCACGCCAGCAACCAGGCCTTTGGTAAGCAATACCATTATGTTATCCTCTTTGACCAGACCCGGGGCTATGAGGTTGGCCGCCAGCTAGTCGAAAGCGGCAGCTACCGGCCAGACGTTGCGAACGCCTTTCGGGGAGTAAGCAACGCTGATAATTCTGGCTTTAATGTTACAATTACCCCTAGTGTGGATATTCGTGGCGATCAACTGCAGGTAGTCAGCCGGTGGACAAATGACCCCGCCGGTAATGGTAATGGGACCGACTACTGGTTTGCCCCACGGGTGGTTGCTAGTCGGCCGAGTGACGTGAACCAAAACGTGCAAAAGGCATCGAATCTTGAGGTGTTCAGGTATATCGCTGGGCCAAATGAGGACCCGCACTTGTATCTAAAGGGATGGATGGTCAGCAACGCTTTTGCTAACCGTCAGTACAAGGACTGGTATGCTCAACGCAGTGCTCAGCCTGACTGGGCTAACTTGCGGGCTGCAGAATTAATTATTTTGAAAAATGGCCAGGAGTATTCGCGGACAACACTGAACTGTATTCCACCTCAAGAAATGTGGGCCGATTTGAATGAACGGCCAGATATAGAAGCAGCCTATCCTAATATTTGGGATAGCAAGTACAGCGGTTTTGAATTCAATATTCAGGATGCCGAATTTGACCGCAACGCTCGCTACCAGATTATTTTCCGCTTTTCCCACGATCCACAGTCTGATAATACTAACTATGATGATATGTACAGTAAGATTTACTCATTTGATGCTAACGGAAATAGTTACGTTGTAGGCTAAAAGAAAGGGATATTAATGAAAGCAACGAAAATTATAGGAACTACACTAACAGTGTTCGCCTTGCTGTCCTTAGCTGGCTGTGGCGACAATAATAGTCAGAACAACGCTAGCGGTAAGCAGAGCTCTTCTGCCACCTCAACAAAGCAAGCGGCCGCTTTAGTTGTCGGTACTTACCAAAACAGCAGTAAAGGGTCCGCGGTCCAGCTGAACTCCAACGGCACTGGCCGCTACGTTTACGCCGACCCAGTCAACAGCGACACTAATGACCAGCTGACATGGAAGAAGACCGGCAACAACGAATACACGCTGAACTTCGCTGATAGCGACGTCACCAGCCCGATTACGGCACGGCTATCTGGCAACCAACTGACCCTGACCGGTGATAGCAACTGGGCGACCGACACGTTGACCAAAACCACGCGTCAGCTGAACCTTGACCAGTTCCTGGCTAAGAAGCACGACAGCGGCAACGAAAGCAGTTCTAGCCAGAGCAATTCCTCTGCTGACCCGCGTCGGGTGGGGGCAATGCTTTTCCAGTACACCTACCAGGGGATGCCGGGGCGTGAAACCTTTACCTGCACCCAAAACGGTGACAGCTATACTTTTAGCGAAGGCAATGATTCTGCTAGTGGTATTACCTTCAAGGTCAAGGGCGACACAGTCAGGTACAGTGTCGGCGGCTCTGCCGACCAAAAGATGATTAGCATTGGCACGTTGCAATCACAGACCGACGCCGCACAAATTGATGGTATGATGCAAAATGTTCATTAGGATTTAGAGAAAAGCGACCGGTACTCAGGCGGATAAGCAAGGGCTCAGCGTTCGGTTTCAAGTCTGCTAGGCCTACAAGAAGCGTTTCAGCAGGCGGTAAAATTCACTGGGCGGTAATCATTCTGGGAATCCGGTTCATCGATCATATTCTCGTTTAAAGCAAAAGGGAGCGCAAATAGGGTTCCAGAGTTCGATTATACCGGACACTGGAACCCATTTTTGTGTACCGCGCTGTTCGTATTTGAACTTGGTAAAAGTACTTATGTTCCAGCCTTTTTGCTGTTTTAAAGCTGATAGTGTTACGGCGTAGCAGCAGGCTGGCGAGCATGATAAGCTGATTAACGCGGCAAGCCCCGAAGAAGAGCGCAGTATGAAGTGCCGTTTTATTCATCGTGCCGCACTCTTCTCCTTAATAATTCTGCCGATAATCTCAAGTGGTGGCATGGCTTGTCTTTTCTACTATTAAATGAGAACATTATCAGAAAAGAGCACGTAACTAGGAAGGGGATGATGGCAATGATTAAATCGCTGATTGTCAACGCAACGCTGGTGCTGGCTCTGGCTCTGCCAGCGACGGCATGGGCAGCAGACCAGCCAACAGTCAGCCCGGTCCCGGCGCTCAGCGTGAATGCAAACTCCGCGACCGACCAGTCTGCCAGTGACGACTCTCCCCAAGCCATCCGCGCCGCTAAGTACCAGCTGTACATACCGAATAAGACCCCGGTTCCGCTGGAGGGTTACCGCTGGCCCACTACCCGCTTGAAAATTTACCTGGCGACCCGTAATCGCCCACTCGTAGCCGCCTTCCGAGATGCGGTCAAAGCGTGGAATAGCACAAGCGTCGTTCATCTGACCTGGACCCGGCACCGCGGTCAGGCCGACATTATCGCTGAGGCTGGCGACCTTTCTAATGGGCAACCGTCGCCCGCGGTCGGGTACGTTACCACCCAGCTGGGCTCCACCCGTTCTGAGTATAATCCCGATACCCACGCCTTGATCCGAGCACATTCAACCCTCGACGCACCGCACTTGGAATACACCAGTCGGATTTTCCGTAGCGAAGTGGCCCAGCATGAGCTAGGGCATGCCCTCGGCTTGGCCCACGCGCCACAGGGCAGTCATAGCGTAATGATCCCGAATAATGTTCGGACCGGGATTACGAAGGCTGACCGCCAGACTATTCGGTTGCTGTACGGCACTAGTAATTAATGGAAGAACGACTATTACTGACGGAGATTCATGGTCAAAAAGACTGATTGTGAGATGATATGCAATCTTATTATTTTTAGTTAGTAAATTTCAAAAGAAAACTTTAGTAAATTCTGGAATTGGTTTGAGTATCCTTAGCCGTGTATTAGTGGCGAAAAGCGTGCTATCTTAGTGCCAGTGGTTTGACATTTATTTGAAAAATGTCTGAGAGAAGGCTTTAAAAAAACAGAGCGCTCTGTTATCATAAGAATTGTGAAAAAAATAACATGTCTTTTGAGAAGGAGATCTTAGCATATGAAAGCTGCTGTTATCAATGATCCAGTCGATGGATACGTTACTGTTAAGGATGTTCAGCTTCGTGATTTGAAGCCGGGTGAAGCACTGGTTGACATGGAATACTGTGGTCTTTGCCACACTGACCTTCACTGTGCTGCTGGTGACTTTGGTAAGAAGCCGGGCCGGATTATTGGTCACGAAGGTGTCGGCCGGGTATCAAAGGTTGCTCCTGGTGTTACCAGCTTAAAGGTTGGCGACCGGGTATCAATCGCTTGGTTCTTCAAGGGCTGTGGTCACTGTGAATACTGTCTGACTGGCCGGGAAACTCTTTGCCGGAACGTTCTGAACGCTGGTTACACTGCTGATGGTGCGATGGCTGAACAATGTATCGTTCCAGCTGACTACGCTGTTAAGGTTCCAGAAGGCTTGGACCCAGTCGAAGCTACTTCCTTAACTTGTGCCGGGGTTACGATGTACAAGGCTTTGAAGGTTGCTGACATCAAGCCTGGTCAATGGGTATCGATCGTTGGTGCCGGTGGTCTGGGTAACCTGGGGATTCAATTTGCCCACAACGTCTTTGGTGCCCACGTTATCGCCGTTGATGGTAACGAAGACAAGCTGAAGGCTGCTAAGGAAAATGGTGCTGAAATCTGCATCAACCGTCACGATAACAACGTTGATGAACAGATTCAAGAAAAGGTTGGCGGGGTTCACGCCGCAGTTGTTACTGCCGTTACGACCGCAGCCTTTGACCAAGCCGTTAACTCCCTGCGCCCAGATGGTAAGTTAGTTGCTGTTGCCCTTCCACAAGGTGACATGAAGCTGAACATTGCCAAGACTGTTCTGGACGGTATCATCGTTGCCGGTTCTCTGGTTGGTACTCGTCAAGACCTGGCTGAATGTTTCCAATTCGGTGCTGAAGGCAAGGTTCACCCAATCGTTAAGACCCGGAAACTTTCCGAAATCAATGACATGATTCAAGAATTAAAGGACAACAAGGTTGTTGGTCGGAACGTTGTTGACTTCTCCCTCGAAAAGTAATTACAGTTAATTAGGTTAATCAGAAAACAGGATTGTAGCTAGGCTGCAGTCCTGTTTTCTTATACGAGCACTTTGGATGGGCAAAAAATACAAATTATGATAAAATAATGGTCAGTATTAGTCAGATGACGGAGGGTGAATGATGAAGAATAAGAGTATCTCAGATATTATTGAAGCTTACTTGAAAGAAATTCTGGGCGACTCTGCTCAGATTGAGATTCGCCGTTCCGAGATTGCAAACCACTTTGACGTGGTCCCGTCCCAAATCAACTATGTCATCAAGACCCGTTTTACCATCCAAAACGGTTACCTCGTCAAGAGCAAGCGTGGCGGCGGTGGTTATATCCGGATTGAGCGTGTTAATTTACTTGATAACATTGACGTGTTAAACTCATTAATCCAAACTATTGGCGACTCAATTCGGGAACGTGATGCGTTTGCCATCGTTCAGACCCTTTACGATGAAAAGGTCATTACCCAGCGCGAGGGTGACTTGATGCTTGTGGCACTTGCCAAGCAGACACTGGACGTTGGCGATACCGATATTGAAGCCCGGTTAAGAGCACGCGTGTTGATTTCGCTACTGAATCGATTACGGTATGAAAGTTAGAAGGGATGATTGCTAATGGATAACATGTTTACTCCTAGTGCTAAGCATGTCTTGATGATTGCCCATGAACAAGCTAAATACTTTAAACACCAAGCAGTGGGGACTGAACACCTCTTGCTCGCGTTGGCGATGGATAAGGATGGGATTGCCAACAAGATCTTTGAACAGTTTTCAATTACCAGTGATGACATTCGTGAAGAGATTGAACGTCTAATTGGTTACGGGACGCTTGACCAGCTCGGCCCAGCTGACTACCTGCCATATTCACCAAAAGCTAAGCAGGTCTTGGCCCTGGCCGGTCAGGAAGCCCAGCAGATGCACTCCCTCAAAATTGGGACTGAACACCTGCTGTTGGCGCTGATTGCGGATGAGAGTGTCCTGTCTTCGCGGATCCTCTTTAGCCTAGATGTTTTGCCCCGTCAGGTTCGGAAGGTGACCTTGCGGCGGCTGGGAGTAGCAGAAAGCCAGCTTCGTCGGCAGAACAACCGTCAGGAAAGCAACCGCAAGAGTGGTACACCGACCCTTGATAAGCTGGCTCGGGACATGACCCAGATGGCGCGGAACCAGCAGCTGGATCCTGTCGTTGGGCGTGATGCTGAAATTCGGCGGACAATTCAGATCCTCAGCCGCCGGACCAAGAATAACCCGGTGCTGATTGGTGAGCCGGGAGTAGGGAAGACCGCTATTGCTGAAGGCTTAGCTCAAGAGATGGTGGCCGGAACGGTTCCAGCTGAGCTGGCTAATAAGCGGCTGATGGTCCTCGATATGGGTTCGCTGGTCGCGGGCACTAAGTATCGGGGCGAATTCGAAAACCGTCTCAAAAAGGTGATTGACGAAATCCAGGCGGACGGTCACGTCATCCTCTTTATTGACGAACTGCATACGCTGATTGGAGCCGGGGGTGCTGAGGGGGCCATTGACGCCTCCAACATCTTGAAGCCGGCTTTAGCCCGGGGAGAACTGCAAACAATCGGGGCGACTACCCTTGACGAGTACCAAAAGTACATTGAATCTGACGCAGCTCTGGAACGGCGGTTTGCAACTGTTCAGGTCGACGAGCCAACCCCAGAAGAAAGTCTGGCTATTCTAAAGGGGCTACGACCACGCTATGAGGCCCACCACCATGCCAAGATTACTTATGAAGCGCTGGAACAGGCTGTTAAGCTCTCCGACCGCTACATCTCTGACCGTTTCCTCCCGGATAAGGCAATTGACTTGATGGATGAAGCGGCAGCTATGGTCCGAATCAATGCTGAGGAGAAGAAGACCCGCAAGCCATCATTAGACGAGCAAATCGCCGAACTGCAATCTGCTAAGGAAGCAGCAATTGAGCAGCAGGACTTTGACCGGGCGGCAGACCTGCGGGAACAGGAATTATCGCTGCGGGCTAAGCAGGAGCAGCAGGCTGACCGGGTCAGTGAACGGCAGGCAGAGCAGCACTACCGTCTCAAAGTGACCGGCGAAGACGTTGCCAAGGTCGTTGCCGAGTGGACTGGTGTGCCGCTAACACAGTTGAAGCGGAGTGAAAGCGACCGGCTGATCAACTTAGAAAAGGTCCTCCATAAGCGGGTGATTGGCCAGGACGAAGCCGTTGACGCGGTTGCTAAGGCAATTCGCCGGGCCCGGAGCGGCTTGAAGAACCCGAACCGGCCGATTGGTTCCTTTATGTTTTTAGGACCAACCGGGGTTGGTAAAACAGAGTTAGCCAAGGCGTTGGCCGAGGCGATGTTCGGCTCCGAGGACAACATGATTCGGATCGACATGTCCGAGTACATGGAAAAGTTCAGCACCAGCCGGCTGATTGGGGCCGCGCCCGGTTATGTGGGTTACGATGAAGGAGGCCAGCTGACGGAAAAGGTTCGTCAGCACCCGTATTCCGTCGTCTTGCTGGATGAAGCCGAGAAGGCCCACCCTGACGTCTTTAACCTCCTGCTTCAGGTCTTGGATGATGGTTACCTGACCGATTCCAAGGGCCGCCGGGTCGACTTCCGGAACACGATTATTATTATGACGTCCAACCTCGGTGCGACCCAGCTCCAGGATGAAAAGGAAGTCGGGTTCGGGGCCCGGGACATGAGCCAGGATTACAACGCGATGGCGGGGGCTATTCGTCAGCAGCTGAAATTGCACTTCCGGCCGGAATTTCTGAACCGGATTGATGAAACCATCATCTTCCATTCATTGAATAAGCAGGAACTCCACCAGATCGTGAAGTTGATGACTAACGAACTGCGTGACCGGGTTGCTGAACAGGAGATTAGTCTGAAAGTCACGCCTGCGGCAGTCGACCTGATCGCCGCGGTAGGCTACGACCCTGAATACGGGGCTCGGCCGCTCCGGCGGGCAATTCAGGATAAAATTGAAGACCGCCTGAGCACGGACCTGATTGATGGTGAAATTAAGCCGGGTGATACCGTGACCGTTGGTGCCCACCATGGCGAAATTACGGTGAAAGTGAAGACCCCAGCTGCAAAGAAATTAGTCAAAGCCAACCAATAATGTCTAGCAGATAGCGCTGAATTCGACAATAGAAAACGAATTTAGCGCTATTTTTGCCTATTCAGCGGTTGTCTTGTGATAAATATTAGTCCTATAATAGAGGTTAGCCAATTTGAGGAGGAAGTTAGTTAATGAAACGAGCAGAACAATTAGAAAAAACTCGTCAGGCGATTATCAAGACGGCTACAAAGTTATTCTTGCAAAAAGGATTTGGTGAAACCTCAACCCGGGATATCGCCAAGCAGATTGGAATCACCCAGCCGGCGCTATACCACCACTTTAGCGACAAGGAAGTCTTATACCTGGACGTGATGAACAAGCTATCAGGAAAGATTCGCCAGGAAATCAACAAAGTGATACGGAAGCACGACCTAGCGTCGGAAGAACAGTTGTTAGAAATCGTTAAGATTCTCAAGAAGCACCACCCACTGAGTATTTACGACCAGTACCGGCAGGCGATGTTCCTCCTTTCAAAGAGTTCACAGCAAAAGCTCAACATTATTTTCACCATGGACTACTTGGAACCAATCAGCGATTACTTTAAGCAACCGTCCGTGAAGCTGCGTCCAGATTTGTTGCCTAAGGAAGCGGCGGAATTGTTCTTGGCGAGCCTGTCGCCACTTTTTGGGACCTACCAGCTCATCGGTGGACACTCCATTTCTGACGACGAGCGTGATCAGCTGATTCTTGACTGCATCATTAATGGCCTGGCAAAGCGGGGAAAGTAAAACTTAATTATTGACATTCGCAATTGCTTCAACTATACTAATAAAGTATGTAATTGTGAGTTCATTTGAACCTGGTGATCTATTGTCCATCGGGTTCTGCAATAAAACCAAAGACAGTCCCAATACTGTTTTTGGATTTTTTTTGCCCAAAATGCGGGTTTTGGTTAAATTGTAATCAAAATGTAACATTTAAATGAACCCACCCAACAAATTAGAGAGGTGAACAGTTTGGCCGGACATTTAGTAAAATACGGTAAGCACCGTACCCGTCGTAGCTACTCCCGAATTAAAGAAGTTCTCGAGTTGCCAAACCTGATTGAAATCCAGACCGATTCTTACAATTGGTTTATGGACAAAGGTTTGCGGGAAATGTTTGATGATATTATGCCGATTGACGATTTCCAAGGAAAGCTCTCTTTGGAATTCGTGGACTATCAACTTTTAGAACCGAAGTACACTGTTGATGAAGCACGTGAGCATGATGCGAACTACTCAGCACCACTTCACGTTACGTTACGGTTAACCAACCACGAAACTGGGGAAATCAAGTCCCAGGACGTCTTCTTCGGTGACTTTCCACTGATGACTGACCAGGGAACCTTCATTATTAATGGTGCCGAACGGGTAATTGTTTCCCAATTAGTTCGTTCACCAGGTGTCTACTATAATGAAGAAGCCGATAAGAATGGTCGGCCAAGCTATGGCGCTACCTTTATTCCTAACCGTGGTGCTTGGCTGGAATACGAAACTGACGCCAAGAACATTTCGTACGTCCGGATTGACCGGACTCGGAAGCTGCCAATGACTGAATTAGTTCGGGCCCTTGGCTTCGGTTCCGACGATGAAATCATTGATATGTTTGGTGGCGACAGTGAAACCCTGTCCTTGACCCTGGATAAGGACGTTCACAAGAACGCCGAAGACTCCCGGGTTGAGGAGGCGTTGAAGGACATCTACGAACGGCTGCGTCCAGGTGAACCAAAGACCGCTGATTCAGCGCGGAACCTGCTGACGGCACGGTTCTTTGATCCGAAGCGCTACGACATGGCTCCAGTTGGTCGTTACAAGACTAACAAGAAACTGATGCTGAAGTACCGGCTACTTGGTCAGACCCTGGCGGAAACGTTAGCTGACCCAGATACTGGTGAAGTGTTGGCACAAAAGGGTGATACCGTTGATAAGGAAACCCTGAAGAAGCTGGAACCATACCTGGACCGTGATGACTTCAAGATGGTTACCTACACGCCATCCGACGAAGCGGTAGTAACGGAACCAGTAAAACTGCAAAAGATTTTGGTTTACTCCAAGAATGACCCAGACCGGGTTGTGCCGATTATTGGTAATGGTCACATTCCATTGGAGTACAAGCACATCGAACCAGCTGATATTCTTGCTTCCCTCAACTACTTCTTCAACCTGCAAGAAGGAATCGGCAACGTCGATGATATCGACCACCTGGGTAACCGGCGGATTCGTTCCGTGGGTGAATTGCTGCAAAACCAGTTCCGGATCGGGCTTGCCCGGATGGAACGGGTCGTTCGTGAACGGATGTCCATTCAGGATCCTGACACGGTAACACCGCAACAATTGATCAACATTCGGCCAGTGGTTGCTTCCATCAAGGAATTCTTTGGTTCCTCCCAACTGTCCCAGTTCATGGACCAAACCAACCCACTGGGTGAATTGACCCACAAGCGTCGTCTGTCAGCCCTTGGTCCTGGTGGTTTGACCCGTGACCGGGCTGGCTACGAAGTTCGTGACGTGCACTATACCCACTATGGCCGGATGTGCCCGATTGAAACGCCTGAAGGGCCAAACATCGGTCTGATCAACAGTCTTTCCTCATACGCTCGTGTTAACAAGTATGGTTTTATTGAAACGCCATACCGTCGTGTATCCTGGAAGGACCACAAGGTAACCGACAAGATCGACTACCTGACGGCCGACGAAGAAGATAACTTCATCATCGCCCAGGCAAACTCACCGTTGAATGACGATGGCTCCTTTGTTGATGATGAGGTTATGGCTCGTGACAAGGATGACTACATTGAAACCAGTGTTGAAAACGTTGACTACATGGACGTTTCACCAAAACAAGTTGTTTCCGTTGCTTCCGCATGTATTCCATTCCTTGAAAACGATGACTCTAACCGTGCGCTGATGGGTGCCAACATGCAGCGGCAAGCTGTTCCGTTGATCAACCCACACGCACCACTGGTAAGTACCGGTATTGACTACAAAGCAGCTCACGACTCTGGGGTGGCCTTGATTGCTAAGAAGCCTGGTACCGTTGAATATGTTGACGCACGTGAAGTTCGTGTTCGTGAAGACGATGGTTCATTAGACACTTACAAGCTGATGAAGTTCCGTCGTTCTAACGGTGGTAAGAACTACAACCAGCGTCCGATCGTTAAGATTGGCGAACACGTGGATGCCGATGACGTCCTCGCTGATGGTCCGTCCATGGAAGAAGGGGAATTGGCATTAGGTCAAAACCCACTGATTGCCTTTATGACTTGGCAGGGTTACAACTTCGAAGATGCCATTGCCATCAACGAACGGCTGGTTAAGGATGACGTTTACACGTCTATCCACATCGAATCTTACGAGTCAGAAGCTCGTGAGACGAAGCTGGGGCCTGAAGAAATGACCCGTGAAATTCCAAACGTCGGGGACGACGCTTTGAAGGACCTGGACGAGGACGGGATTGTCCGCGTTGGGGCCGAAGTTCATGATGGTGATATCCTGGTTGGTAAGGTTACGCCAAAGGGAATGACGGAACTGTCAGCCGAAGAACGGTTGCTGCACGCCATCTTTGGTGAAAAGTCCCGTGAAGTTCGTGACACTTCCCTCCGTGTTCCTCACGGTGGCGGCGGAATCGTCCAGGACGTTAAGATCTTTACCCGAGAAAACGGGGATGAATTGTCACCAGGTGTGAACACCATGGTCCGGGTTTACATCGCTCAAAAGCGGAAGATCCAGGTCGGTGACAAGATGTCTGGTCGGCACGGTAACAAGGGGACCGTTTCTATCGTTATCCCTGAAGAAGATATGCCATACATGCCAGACGGAACACCAATCGACATCATGCTGAGCCCAATGGGTGTGCCAAGTCGTATGAACATTGGTCAGCTGCTGGAATTGCACTTGGGGATGGCTGCCAAGCGCTTAGGCATCCACATGGCTACTCCAGTCTTTGATGGGGCAAGCGACAAGGATGTTTGGGATGCCGTGCGGGAAGCCGGCTTCCCAGAAGACGGGAAGACGATCCTCTACGATGGTCGAACTGGTGAACCATTCGAAAACCGGATTGCCGTTGGTTCCATGCACTACCTGAAGCTGGCACACATGGTCGATGATAAGATTCACGCTCGGTCCACTGGTCCTTACTCACTGGTTACCCAACAACCACTTGGTGGGAAGGCCCAATTCGGTGGTCAGCGGTTCGGTGAAATGGAAGTTTGGGCTCTTGAAGCATATGGTGCTGCCTACACCCTTCAAGAAATCCTGACTTACAAGTCTGATGATACCGTTGGTCGTGTTCGGACTTACGATGCCATCATCAACGGTGAATCAATTCCAAAGCCAGGTGTTCCAGAATCATTCCGGGTTCTGGTCAAGGAATTACAAGCACTTGGCCTGGACATGAAGGTTCTCGATGGCAACCAAAAGGAAGTTCAATTGAAGAACATGGATGAGGATGACGCCGAAGTTGTTAGCGTTGATGCTCTTGCTAAGTATGCTGAACAGCACAGTGCGGATGGCAAGGGTAAGACCGCTTCGTCATCTTCCACCGAAGATAATGCTAAGTAGGATTTAAGATATAGTTCTTCACTCATGTACTAAGAAATAAGGAGGAACATCCTTTGATTGATGTCAATAAATTTGAAAGCATGCAGATCGGTCTGGCTTCCCCAGATAAGATCCGGAGCTGGTCATACGGTGAAGTAAAGAAGCCGGAAACCATCAACTACCGGACACTGAAGCCAGAAAAGCAGGGTCTGTTTGATGAGCGAATCTTTGGCCCAACTAAGGACTACGAGTGTGCTTGTGGTAAGTACAAGCGGGTTCGCTACAAGGGCCGGGTTTGTGACCGCTGTGGTGTTGAAGTCACCAGTTCCAAGGTTCGTCGTGAACGGATGGGCCATATCGAATTAGCCGCACCAGTTTCCCACATCTGGTACTTCAAGGGGATTCCTAGTCGGATGGGCTTGGTCCTCGATATGAGTCCTCGTTCCTTGGAAGAAGTCATTTACTTCGCGTCCTACGTTGTTCTTGACCCAGGCGACACGCCGCTGGAAAAGAAGCAATTGTTGTCCGAAGCAGAATACCGGGACAAGAAGGCTGAATTCGGCGACCGCTTCACTGCTGAAATGGGTGCTGCTGCCATTAAGAAACTCTTGGCAGACGTAGACCTGCAAAAGGAAGCTGCTGAACTAAAGGAAGAGCTGAAGGAAGCTACCGGTCAAAAGCGGACGCGGGCTATCCGGCGCTTGGACATTTTGGAAGCCTTCCTCAAGTCCGGCAACAAGCCTGAGTGGATGGTCATGGACGTTATTCCGGTAATGCCACCGGACTTGCGGCCAATGGTTCAGCTTGAAGGTGGCCGGTTTGCCACTTCCGACCTGAACGATTTGTACCGGCGGGTAATTAACCGTAACAACCGGTTGAAGCGGCTCTTGAAGCTGCAGGCACCTGGAATCATCGTGCAAAACGAAAAACGGATGTTGCAGGAAGCTGTTGATGCCTTGATCGATAACGGTCGGCGGGGTCGTCCAGTGGCTGGCCCTGGTAACCGTCCGTTGAAATCCCTGTCACACCTGCTCAAGGGTAAGCAGGGGCGGTTCCGTCAGAACCTGCTTGGTAAGCGGGTTGACTACTCTGGCCGTTCCGTTATTGATGTTGGTCCATCCCTCAAGATGAACCAAATGGGGCTGCCAGTTCCAATGGCTTTGGAATTGTTCAAGCCTTTCATCATGCACGAACTGGTTAAGCGGGGCCTGTCAGCCAACGTGAAGGCTGCCAAGCGGAAGATTGACCGCCGGGACGATGACGTCTTCGATGTATTGGAAGATGTTATTAAGGAACACCCAGTATTGCTGAACCGGGCACCTACCCTGCACCGGTTGGGGATCCAAGCCTTCGAACCAATTCTGGTTTCTGGTAAGTCCATGCGGCTCCACCCATTGGTATGTACCGCCTACAACGCCGACTTTGATGGTGACCAGATGGCCATCCACGTTCCGTTGTCTGATGAAGCCCAGGCGGAAGCCCGTCTGCTGATGCTGGCTGCTTCCCACATTCTGAGTCCTCGTGACGGTGAACCAATCGTTTCCCCATCTCAGGATATGGTTATCGGTAATTACTACATGACGACTGAAGATAAGGGTCGTGAAGGTGAAGGGATGATCTTCAACGACACCGATGAAGCCGAAATGGCTTACAAGAATGGGTACGTTTCCTTGCAGACCCGGGTTGGTGTCCAAGCATCGTCATTCCCTGACAAGCCGTTTACTGATGAACAACGTAAGAAGATTATGGTAACCTCCGTTGGTAAGCTCCTCTTCAACCGGATCATGCCAAAGGATTTTGCCTACATTAACGAACCAACAGACGCCAACATTCACGATGGTGTTGACGAACGCTTCTTCCTGGAACCTGGTCAAGACATTCATGAATACCTAGAGAATGCGCCACTGGTTCCACCATTCAAGAAGGGCTTCCTGTCTGACCTGATTGCGGAAGTTTACAAGCAATACAAGGTTACAAAGACTTCTGAATTCCTGGACCGGATCAAGGACCTCGGTTACTACGAATCGACGATCTCTGGTCTGACGACCGCGATGTCTGATATCCACGACTTACCGGAAAAGCCGGAAATCATTCAGAAGGCCCGGAAACAGGTTGCCTTGATCAGCAAGCAGTTCCGTCGGGGGCTGATTACTGATGACGAACGGTACGAACGGGTAATTGGCGCCTGGAACGACGCTAAGGATGAAGTGCAGGACAAGCTGATCGAACACATGGACATTCATAACCCAATCAACATGATGTCCGATTCCGGTGCGCGTGGTAACATTTCTAACTTTACCCAGCTGGCCGGGATGCGTGGTTTGATGGCTTCACCAAACGGTAAGATCATGGAATTGCCAGTTCTGTCTAACTTCTACGAAGGACTTTCCGTGCTGGAAATGTTCCTGTCCTCCCACGGTGCTCGTAAGGGGATGACTGATACCGCCCTGAAGACCGCCAACTCAGGTTACCTGACCCGGCGGCTGGTCGATGTTGCCCAGGACGTGGTTGTGCGTGAAAAGGATTGTGGCACTGACCGTGGCCTGGAAGTAACGGCAATCACCAACGGTAACGAAATGATTGAACCACTGTACGACCGGATTATGGGTCGTTACACAATGAAGTCCGTCTTTGATCCCCAAACTGGTGAAAAGATTGTGGGCAAGAATGTCCTGATTGACGAAGCAATGGCTCAAAAGATCGTTGATGCCGGTGTGAAGAAGGTTACGATTCGCTCAGCCTTTACTTGCAACACTGAACATGGTGTCTGCGAACGCTGCTACGGCCGGAACGCCGCTACTGGTGACCGGGTAGAAGCCGGTGAAGCTGTTGGTACTGTGGCCGCTCAATCTATCGGTGAACCAGGTACCCAGCTGACTCTGCGGAATTTCCACACTGGTGGTGTTGCTGGAAACGAAGATATTACCCAGGGGCTTCCTCGTGTGCAAGAAATTGTGGAAGCACGTAACCCTAAGGGACGTGCAACCATCACTGAAGTAACTGGTGAAGTGGTTTCCATCGAAGAAAACCCGGCAGAACGGACTAAGGACGTTACTGTTAAGGGTGAAACTGACACGCGGACTTACACCCTGCCAATTACGGCCCGGATGCGGGTTGCGGAAGGCGACTTCATCCACCGGGGAACGGCACTGAACGAAGGGTCCATCGATCCAAAGGAATTAATTCAAGTTCGTGATGTTCTGTCCACCGAAACCTACCTGCTGGCACAAGTTCAGGGTGTTTACCGGATGCAGGGGATTGACCTGCTGGATAAGCACGTTGAAATCATGATTCGCCAGATGATGCGGAAGGTTCGGGTCATGGATCCAGGTGATACTGACCTCCTGCCAGGTGAACTGATGGACATCAGCCAGTTCCGTGACGCTAACAAGTCCACCCTGTATGCTGGTGGTATTCCAGCTACTGCTCGGCCGGTTATCCTCGGAATCACGAAGGCAGCGCTTGAGACTAACAGTTTCTTGTCTGCTGCATCCTTCCAGGAAACGACGCGGGTATTGACGGATGCCGCTATTCGGGGCAAGAACGACCCATTAGTTGGTCTGAAGGAAAATGTTATCATTGGTAAGATTATTCCAGCTGGTACTGGGATGGGTACTTACCGGAACATTAAGCCAAAAGAAGTCAGTGTTGCTGCTTACTCCATCAAGGACCTTGAGGCCAAGATGAAGGAAGAAGACAAGCAAAACTAATGGCAATTGATTAAAAAAGTGCTGGCAGGCCAAATGCTGAGGAATCAGTCTTTGACTAACCTAGCCATCTTTGTGGGAGTGGGACAACGAACTAGGCAAGCTAGTTCTGTCCCACTCCTTTTTTTTATAGAAAGAAGGGGAAAAGTGGCTACTAAGTATAAAATTGAAATCCCGGCCGACGCCTTGCGGGAGACGGAAATTCACGCGGGAGAAGAGTTAGCTTTGAGTGTGGAGCATAAACAGCTGAATATGCGGCCGACCGGTGTGGCGGAACAGCTGCCGCAAATTAACATCTGGCTGTATACGGTTCCGGCATTCTTGATGATGGTCATCTTTTTTGTCTATACCAAGAGTCAGGCTATTCGCCAAATGGCCTTAAACGGGCAGGATTATTCGATTGCCAACGCTGCCACCTTGTTGGGAACGATTAGCGGGATTATAATTTTCATCATCACGGCAATTTGGACGAAGCTGCATAAAACCGGACCGACCAAGGAACTATATTGGCGAAATTTGCCAACGATTGTGGTGGCGGCCGGCCTAATCCTAGTCTTTTCGTTTTCGGCGGCCTTCTGGCTGTTAGAACGAATGTTTATGGACGCCAGTTTTGACATCTATACCTCATCGGTCATGGTGTTCATGGTCCTCGCGGTAGTAAATTACGTAATGATCAACCTCGCAATGACCTTAACGCCGGCAGTGATTACTAACCTGCTGACCATTATGATCATTGGCGGGATGGTGTTTGCCATGCTGACTAATTCCAGCCGGGATTGGTGGCGGCATAACTTCAGCTTTCTGGGAACAGCACGAAACTCGGCCAATTTCCAATTTAATATTACGTTGATTTTCTCGGGACTATTGATGTTAACGCTGGTGGACTACTTATTCGTTAACCTCCAGCGTCGTTTCCACGGCAAGCAGCTCCTAGTGTTGCGGTGGCTTCTGTATGGCCTGTCCGCCTGCATTGCGTCGATCGGCCTGTTCCCTAATGATCCACAGTACCACATTCTTCATGACCGGATTTCGATGTGGCTGGTATATATTATTCTGATTTTAATTACCGCGATTAAGTGGCTGCTGCCCGGGATAACGCGGCAGTTCTTGATTCTGTCGTACACGGTGGGGGCTTTGATGGGAATCGAGTACATCATTTTCAAACTGACTGATTACCTATCGTTGACGGCCTTTGAACTGCTGGAATTTGGTTTGGCCTTTTCCTGGCTGCTCCTGCTCTTGCAAAATATTGAAAACCTGTCGCGCTTTGGACATAACCTCTTTCTAGTGAAAGTCGTGGAAGAAGACTCGGCCCTGGCAGAAAATAATTGATATGGCTCTACCATTTGGTGTTTTCAGATGGTAGGGCTTTTTTATGCTGGTGACATGACGAGCATAATTATGCCGGTAGCGAAGGCTAACTCTGGCATGAAGGGGACGTGGCCGTGTTGGGGTGGCGGAGCAAGGAAATTAACGGTGATGGTCAGGAGGCAGGCGGTGAGCAGGACCAGAGCAGTTGGGTACCAGCCCAGGGTCAGGAGGAGGATGGTGAGAAACTCTAAGTCTCCCCAACCAAGTGAGCGGAAGAGGAGGACAAAGAGCAGCAAAATAGCAAACAATACCAGTGCCGGCCACCAGCCTCCAGGGCACGCCGCCCGAAAAAGAAGTCTTAACGGGAAAAGCCCGCTTAGTGCCGTCGGGTAGATAAACTGATAGAAGTGGTCGGTGCTGGCAAGGAAGACGAGGCTGGTCAACACCAGTAGGATACCGGCTGAATAAGGGGAGAGGGTGTGACAGAGTACCAGCGCGGCCCCACCGGTCAGGAGTTCGCTAAGGGGGTAAAAGATAGGTAAGGGGGTCTGACAGTAACGGCAGCGACCGCACTGGAGCAGGTAGCCGCAGATGGGGATGAGCTGCCAGGACGCGAGCCGCTGCTGACAGTGGTCGCAATAGGAACGTCCCGGCGACCACGGAGACTGACCAGCTCCCAGACGGAAGGCAGCGAGCCCAGCGAACGAGGCCAGGATCGTGCCAAGAAGGAAAAAGTAGAGTTTAAGCATGGGTAAAACCTCCTAATATAGATAAACGTAAAAAAAGAAAATAACTATCTGTGTTCGTTGACATTCTTTAGGGGGCGTGATACTCTATTTAAGGTGCTTTTTTAACAACGAGTGTCTGTCGTTGGGCAGACGAATGCGTCAACGAAGGCACAACAATCTAATATCATCCAGCAATTTTTTTATTCTTCAAAAAGAACCACCTGGATGTGTGGACTTAAAATAAGGAAGGGGAAAAATTATGCCAACCATTAACCAATTGGTACGTAAGGGCCGTAAGAGCCACAAGGGCAAGTCAAAGTCACCAGCTCTTGGTTATGTTTACAACACTTTCAAGAAAGAAGAAGTTAAGACGCCATCTCCACAAAAGCGTGGGGTTGCTACCCGTGTCGGTACGATGACTCCTAAGAAGCCTAACTCAGCTTTGCGGAAGTACGCCCGTGTACGTCTGTCCAACCTGATCGAAGTTACTGCTTACATTCCAGGTATCGGTCACAACCTCCAAGAACACTCCGTTGTATTAATTCGTGGTGGTCGTGTTAAGGACTTGCCAGGGGTTCGTTACCACGTTATCCGTGGTACTCTCGATACTGCTGGTGTTGAAGGCCGGATGCAATCACGGTCCAAGTACGGTACTAAGAAGCCTAAGAAGAAGTAATTTAAAGGAGGAGTTCAGTAATGCCACGTAAAGGACATGTACAAAAGCGTGAAATCTTACCAGATCCAATGTACAACTCAAAGCTGGTTACGAGCTTGATTGATCACTTGATGATCGATGGTAAGCGCGGGACTGCTACGAAGATTTTGTACGCAGCTTTCGATCAAATTAAGGAAGAAACTGGTAACGACCCAGTTGAAGTATTCCAAGAAGCAATGGACAACGTTATGCCGGTTCTGGAAGTTAAGGCACGGCGTGTTGGTGGTTCTAACTACCAAGTGCCGATCGAAGTTCGTCCAGACCGGCGGACTACCTTAGGCCTTCGTTGGATTGTTCAATACGCACGTCTGCGTGGGGAACACACGATGGTTGAACGGTTAGCTCGTGAAATTATCGATGCTTCTAACAACACAGGTGCTTCAGTTAAGAAGCGTGAAGATACGCACCGGATGGCAGAAGCCAACCGTGCCTTCGCACACTACCGCTGGTAATCACTGTCAATTGAAGCCAGTTGCTTAACTGGTTTCAATAAAGGGGTGACGTAGTTTTGAATAAAGACCGTCATCCCTTTTTCTAAAAATGACGATTAACTTTATAACCATATTTTGGAAGGAGATACACTCTTAAAATGGCTAATAAACGTGAATACCCACTCGCTAAGACTCGTAACATTGGTATCATGGCCCACATCGATGCCGGTAAGACGACTGCTACTGAGCGGATTCTTTACTACACTGGTAAGATTCACAAGATTGGTGAAACCCACGATGGTGCTTCCCAAATGGACTGGATGGACGAAGAAAAGGAACGTGGTATCACTATCACGTCCGCTGCTACGACCGCCGTTTGGAAGGACTACCGGATCAACATCATCGATACCCCAGGACACGTGGACTTCACTGTCGAAGTTGAACGTGCGCTCCGGGTGCTTGATGGTGCCGTAACTGTTCTGGATGCCCAGGCCGGGGTTGAACCGCAGACTGAAACTGTTTGGCGTCAAGCTGACCAGTTCAACGTTCCACGGATTGTCTTTGCTAACAAGATGGACAAGGTCGGTGCGAACTTCGACTACTCTGTTCAAACCATCAAGGACCGTCTGAACGTTACTCCGCTGCCAATCCAACTGCCAATCGGTGCCGAAGATACTTTCTCCGGTGTCGTTGACCTGGTTAAGATGGTCGCTTACGTTTACGATGAAGATAAGCTGGGTACGAACTGGGATACTGTTGATATTCCAGACGACCTCAAGGAAGAAGCACAAAAGCGTCACGACGCAATGATCGAAACGCTGGCCGACATTGATGACAACATCATGGAAAAGTACCTTGAAGGTGACGAGATTTCCGTTGACGAAATCAAGGCTGCTATCCGTAAGGGTACTTTGGAACAACAACTCTTCCCTGTATTAGCTGGTTCAGCTTACAAGGATAAGGGTATTCAGATGATGCTGGACGCCGTTATCGACTACCTGCCATCACCACTGGACGTTAAGCCATTCGTTGCTCACGATGCTGATGGGAACGAAGTTGAACTGACTGCCGGTGACGATAAGCCATTCGCTGCCTTGGCCTTCAAGATTGCTACCGACCCATTCGTTGGTCGTCTGACTTTCCTGCGGGTTTACACTGGTTCACTGCAATCCGGTTCTTACGTGCTGAACGCTAGCAAGGACAAGCGTGAACGGATTGGTCGGTTGCTGCAAATGCACTCTAACCAACAACACGAAATTCCAGAAGTATTCTCTGGTGATATCGCCGCTGCTATCGGTCTGAAGAACACTACTACTGGTGACTCCCTGACTGATCCAGACCACCCACTGCAACTTGAATCCATGGACTTCCCAGAACCAGTTATCCAGGTTTCTGTTGAACCAAAGTCCAAGGCTGACCAGGATAAAATGGACAAGGGTCTGCAAAAGCTGGCTGAAGAAGATCCAACCTTTAAGGCTGAAACTAACCCTGAAACTGGTGAAACTCTGATTGCTGGGATGGGTGAATTGCACCTGGACATCATTGTTGAACGTCTCCGTCGTGAATTCCACGCCGAAGTTACTGTTGGTAAGCCACAAGTTTCCTACCGTGAAGCATTTACTAAGCCAGCAAGTGCTCAAGGTAAGTTCGTTCGTCAATCTGGTGGTAAGGGTCAATACGGTGATGTATGGATCGAATTTACGCCACTTGAAGAAGGTAAGGGCTTCGAATTCGAAGATGCCATTGTCGGTGGGGTTGTTCCGCGTGAATTTATCCCAGCTGTTGAACAAGGTTTGAAGGAAGCTATGCAAAACGGTGTTCTTGCTGGTTACCCACTTGTTGACATGCACGCTAAGCTCTACGATGGTAGTTACCACGAAGTTGACTCTAGTGAAGCGGCCTTCAAGGTTGCCGCATCCCTTGCTCTGAAGAATGCTGCGAAGAAGGCTGACCCAGTTATCCTTGAACCAATCATGAAGGTTGACATCGTTGTCCCTGAAGAAAACATGGGTGACGTTATGGGTCAAGTTACTGCTCGTCGTGGTACTATCGACGGCATGGAAGAACGGGGGAACGCTCAACTGGTTCACTCATTCGTTCCACTGTCAGAAATGTTCGGTTACGCTACTGCCTTACGTTCAGCTACGCAGGGTCGTGGTACCTTCACGATGACCTTTGATCACTACTCAGCTGTGCCAAAGGCTATCCAAGAAGACATTATCAAGAAGAACGGTAACAACTAATTCTTCTCTTAAATGAGATAGATAGACAGTCGTTGATGAAAATCAGCGGCTGTTTTTATTTGGCAGATTGCAATAAATAACTTGAACAAATTTAATGACGCAGATTAAGCAAG
>DGYFI06203__coassemble_968_pt1 | contig 48864 bp, 52 predicted proteins | sample DGYFI06203__metabat2_high_PE_014 | metagenome-assembled genome bin DGYFI06203 | reverse complement strand
CCGTAAGGTATTAGCACGTCGGCGTCAAAAGGGCAGAAAAGTATTATCTGCATAACCACGGCCACTTTTATAGTGGCTTTTTTTATTGTAGAGGGCGGGCAAGCAATTCAGCGAACAACGATCGTTGGCGTTGTTGTTTGCCTAGCCCTTTTTCATATCTAACGTAGTAAGGCTGGAGATTAGACATCATGAGAAAGTCATACCGAGTAAAAAAGGAAAGTGAATTTCAGCGGGTTTTTGAAACCCATAATTCTGTTGCCAACCATAAATTCATAATTTATCAGATGGCAAAACCGGGTCAGAAGCATTTCCGGGTTGGAATCTCGGTCGGTAAAAAGATTGGGAACGCGGTTCACCGGAACTGGGTAAAGCGGCGGATTCGGCAAAGCCTGCTAGAAGTCAAGCCGCAGCTGCGGTCGGATGTTGACTTTTTAGTGATTGCCCGTCCGGCAGCAGATGGCCTTGAGATGGCAGAAACAAAGAAGAACCTGGTCCATGCACTCAAGCGGGCCAACTTATTTAAGGAAAAAAGTGAGGAAGAATAGCGTGAAAAAAAAGAAAAAAGCCTTGAGCCTAGCAGCGATTGCCAGTTTGACAATGCTGCTGGCTGCTTGTTCCAACCAGCCCGTAACGAGTCATAGTACCGGTTTCTGGGATCACTACATCGTTTACAACTTCTCGCAGTTTATTATCTGGCTCTCCAACCACACTGGAGGCTACGGGATGGGGATCATCATCTTCACGATCATCATCCGGGTGCTGCTCTTGCCACTAGCCTTTTACCAGACCAAGTCGATGGTCCGGATGCAGGAAATCACGCCGCAGCTAAAGGCAGTCCAAAAGAAGTATTCATCACGCGACCGTGATTCGATGATGAAGATGCAGGAAGAGACCCAAAAGCTCTACAAGGAAGCGGGCGTCCATCCGATGGCCTCAATGCTGCCAATGATTGTTCAGCTGCCAATCATGTGGGCCCTGTACCAAGCAATTTGGCGGACACCGGAACTGCGGCAGGGGACTTTCCTCTGGCTGCAGCTGGGGCACACCGACCCTTACTATGTCTTGCCAGTTTTGGCGGCGGTCTTCACCTTCGTTAGTTCTTGGCTATCAATGGCCTCGATGCCAGAAAAGAATAGCATGACGACCATGATGACCTGGTTCATGCCGATCATGATCTTCTTCATGGCCCTGGGCTTCTCCTCAGCAATCACGCTGTACTGGGTAGTTTCCAACGCCTTCCAAGTTGTTCAAACCCTGCTGTTGCAGAATCCATTCAAGATTCGCCGTGAGCGGGAAGAGAAGCAACGGGTTAAAAAGGCCCGGAAGCGGAAGATCGAAAAGGCAAAGCGCCGCGCTTACCAAAGTCGCCGGAAATAGTCGGCTGGCTCGATCAACTTAATTTGAACAAGTATCAAAACTGCCACCTTGGTTATTGAACCGGGTGGCAGTTTTTTTATCAATGAACCCGACCTACCCCTTGTTAAATGAAAGCAAACACGCTATTGTATTAAAATAAAATTATATTTTTTTAATATTAAAGGGAGGCGGAGAGCATGTTTAGCCGAATTGGTCAGACCATTTATGAAAATGAAGCTGTCGCGAAAACATCAGATTTTACGGTGGGCTTAGAAATTGAAATGCAGCGGATTGACGGAAGCGGACAGTTAAGTCAGGAACCCTATCCGGCTGGAATTGGCGATGAACAGACTAACCCGTGGATCACGAACGATTTTTTGGAAACCATGTCGGAAACCGTGACCCCGTCGGCCAAGCATTCCTTGGACGCCATCCACTACTTGTACCGGCTGAATAACTGCCTCCGCTCAGCGCTGGCGCCGGGGGAGATGCTGTGGCCCCTGTCAATGCCGCCCCGCCTTCCCAAGGATAAGCGGACACTCGTCTTGGCAAAGATGGGCCCTAAGAAGGAGGCCTACCTGCAGGAATGGGCGAAACGGCACGGCTACTCGCAGGGGACACCCTGTGGAGCGCACATTAGCTTAGGAATCGACCAGCACGTGATCGAACTTGTCCTGGAGAAATTCAGCAGCCAGTTTGCGGATGAACGGGCCGTCCGCAACTACTTGTATACGGTCGTTGCCCAAGGCTTCGTGCGCTATCGGTGGCTGCTGACCTACCTTTTCGGCGCTAGTCCGGTAGCAGAAAAGGGGTATTTTGAAAAGGGGGCGCAAAGGCCGCGTTACGTTCGTTAATAATATTCGTTGCCTCGGTGAGGGTGTCGGCGGGAATTGCGATTCGGGGTTGCATATGAATCCTCCTTGTTTCTAATTAAAATTTAATCAATATTATAAATTAAAATCCCGTGCGTGCAAAGAAAAGTGTTGCCGGCCTCCTGACTGGTCATGGCGGAGAAAAGGGTGGTATTCTTAATATAATAACGTCAAATTCGGGAGGAACTATCAATGGTAGTTTATACGGGTAAAACAGTGAAGGAAGCAATTCAACAGGCGAGCCGGTTACTGCATCAGCCAGAAGCGGCGCTCAAGGTTGAAGTGCTTGAGCAGCCCCGCCGCGGCTTCTTGGGGATTGGTCGCCGGCCGGCCAAAATTGAGGCGACGATTAAGCCGCCAAAAGCGACGCCGGCGCCGCAACCAGTAACTCCTGCGCCAACTGCCGCTCCGGTTAAGCCAGTTGCTGATCAGGGCCGGCCAGTGTCTGCCACGGTCGTTCATCCTAACCGTCCGCTTGAGGAGGGGGATGACCAAGATCCGGCAGTGGTTAAAGCCCGGCACGAAGCTAACATTCGCCACACCCGGAACGCTGGTCAGCAGTTAATGGCTTACCTGAAAAAAGTATTTGCGGATCTGGGAATTGAAACTGACCCCCAGCTTAGCAAAGTTGGCGCCCATTCGGTCATGGTCAATATTAAAACGGCCAGTTCGGGACGGGTAATTGGGCGGCACGGTTCCCGGATCAACGCGCTGGAACAGGTCAGCGCGGCCTTTATGAACTATCATGGTGCCCCAAAGACGAGTGTAGTCTTGGACACGTCAAACTACCGGCAGCGGCGCCGGGAAGCCCTCCATCAAATTGCGGAGCGGGCGGCGACCGAAGTAGTTGCGAGTGGCAAGGCTGTTTTTCTGGATCCGATGCCAGCACGGGAGCGTAAGCAGCTGCACCACGAACTAGAAAATGATGACCACGTGCGGACCTATTCGCACGGGCGGGAACCTTACCGGAGTGTGGTTATTGCCCCGAAAAATTAGTTATTGATTGACATTTACTGGTGAAGCCCTTAGAATATGGGCGATTATAAAAATTGAGTTGTTAAAGTAGTGAAAGTGCTTTGACCATGTTAGCGGAATGCGCGGCGTGGACTAGCACTTTTTTTATTGAAAGGAGTAGAAAACAGTGGCAAATAGTGAAAATGACACCATTGCGGCGATCTCAACCCCGGTTGGCGAGGGGGGCATTTCGATTATTCGGATTAGCGGCGAGGACGCGGTGGTGGTTGCGAAGCGGCTATATCGCGGCAGCAAGGACCTGGCCCAGGTTGCCAGCCATACCATTAACTATGGGCACATTGTCGACCCGGACACGGGCGCCGAAGTGGATGAGGTGATGGTTTCCGTAATGCGGGCGCCGCACACTTATACTTGTGAAGACGTGGTTGAAATCAACTGCCACGGGGGATTGCTGGCGACCAACCGGATCTTGCAGTTAGTTCTGAGCTACGGTGCCCGGATGGCGGAACCGGGTGAATTTACCAAGCGGGCTTTCCTGAATGGCCGGATTGACCTGTCACAGTCTGAAGCGGTAATGGACCTGATTCGGGCTAAGACCGACAAGTCGATGAAGGTAGCCCTGAACCAGCTGGATGGGGACCTCTCGCGGCTAATCCGTCACCTGCGGCAAGATATTTTGGATGTCCTGGCCCAGGTCGAGGTCAATATCGACTATCCAGAATACGATGCGGTCGAAGAGATGACCACCAAGATGTTAAAGGAGAAGGCGCTTGATATTCAGCAGCGGATCCAGGCCCTGTTAAAGACTGCCAAGCAGGGGAAGGTCCTCCGGGAAGGATTGGCGACGGCGATTATCGGCCGGCCCAATGTCGGCAAGTCCAGCCTGCTAAACACCCTGCTGCATGAGGATAAGGCCATTGTGACCGACGTGGCGGGAACCACCCGGGACGTGATTGAGGAGTACGTCAACGTCGATGGGGTACCGTTGAAATTGATTGATACTGCCGGAATCCGCGACACCGACGACACGGTCGAAAAAATCGGGGTCGAACGGAGCAAGAGGGCCCTCGATGCTGCCGACTTGATCCTTCTGCTGATTGATAGCTCCGCGCCGTTGACGGCTGAGGACCGTGAACTGCTGACGGCGACCCATGGCAAGCAGCGGATCGTTATCTTAAACAAGACCGACCTGCCGCGCCAGGTAGACCTTGATGAGCTGAAAAAGTTGACGGATGGGGATGCCCTGATTGAAACCTCGATTGTTAAGCACGAGGGGATGGCCCAGCTTGGTCAGCAAATCAGCAAGATGTTCTTTAACGAAGGAATCGAAAGCAGTCAAAACAACGTGATGGTTACCAATGCCCGCCACATTGGCCTGCTCCACCAGGCGAATGCTGCGCTGAGCGATGTTTTGAAGGGAATCAATGCCGGGATGCCGGTGGACCTGGTGCAAATTGACATGACCCGGTGCTGGGACCTCCTGGGTGAAATTACCGGGGATTCGTACCAGGACGAGCTGCTTGATCAGTTGTTTAGCCAATTCTGTCTAGGAAAGTAGGGAAAATCGTGAAGTCAAGTGAATCATTGAAGACTAGCACCGCCGTTCAGTACGAGGGTGGCGACTATGACGTAATTGTTGTTGGTGCCGGACATGCCGGGAGTGAGGCCGCCCTGGCCGCTGCCCGGATGGGGAATAAGACCCTGCTGGTCACTATCAATCTGGACATGGTAGCCTTTATGCCATGTAACCCATCCGTCGGTGGCCCCGCCAAGGGAATTGTGGTCCGGGAAATTGATGCCCTGGGTGGTGAGATGGGCCATAACATTGATAAGACCTATGTCCAGATGCGGATGCTGAATACCGGGAAGGGTCCGGCAGTCCGCGCATTGCGGGCCCAGGCCGATAAGCACGCCTACCACCGTCAAATGAAGCTGACCATTGAAAATGAGCCCAACCTGACCCTCCGCCAGGGAACCGTCGACCAGTTGATTGTCGAAGATGGCGTCTGCAAGGGGGTTGTTACCAACACCGGGGCACGCTACCACGCTAAGGCGGTGGTCCTGACTGTCGGGACCGCGGCCCGGGGCAAGATTATCATTGGTGAATTGCAATACCAGTCCGGCCCGAACAATTCTAAGTCGGCGGTTAAGCTCTCCGAGAACCTGGAGGAACTGGGCTTTGACCTGGAACGGTTCAAGACCGGGACGCCACCGCGGGTCAACGGGAAGAGCATTCAATTTGACGAAACCGAGGAGCAGCCGGGAGATGCTGCCTCGCACCACTTTAGTTTTGATACTCCGGATAGCAGCTACATTGCCGTCACCGATCAGCTGGCCTGCTGGCTGACCTACACCAACGAGGGGACCCACGGGATTATTCGGGCCAACCTGGACCGGGCGCCAATGTTCTCCGGGGTCATCAAGGGGGTCGGTCCCCGTTACTGCCCGTCAATCGAGGACAAGATCGTCCGCTTTGCCGATAAGTCCCGCCACCAGGTCTTCCTGGAACCTGAGGGCCGGGATACAGACGAGTACTACCTCGACGGGATTTCCACCTCGATGCCGGAAGAAGTCCAGCAAAAGATTGTCCATTCCATTAAGGGGCTGGAAAAGGCTGAACTAATGCGGCCGGGCTACGCGATTGAATACGACGTCGTGGCGCCGTACCAGTTGCGGCCAACGTTGGAAACCAAGCTAGTTCAGAACCTCTACACGGCCGGTCAGACAAACGGGACGTCCGGGTATGAAGAGGCAGCCGGCCAGGGCTTGATCGCCGGCATCAACGCCGGCCTCCGTGCTCAGGGTAAAGGGCCTTTTGTCCTTGGCCGGTCTGATGCCTACATTGGGGTCATGATTGACGACCTGGTGACCAAGGGGACTAAGGAACCTTACCGTCTGTTAACTAGTCGGGCTGAATACCGGCTGATTCTGCGTCATGATAATGCCGACTTCCGCTTGATGGAGAAGGGACACGCGGTGGGCTTAGTTTCCGACGAGCGTCTGGCTAAGATGGAAGCAAAGAAGGCCGCCGTGGCTGCGGAAATCAAGCGCCTGGAAACCATCAAGTTCAAGCCAAGTGACGAAGCGGTCAACGACTTTATCGAAGAGCACGGTGATAACCGTCTCAAGGATGCTATTTCTGCGGCGGACCTGATCAAGCGGCCGTACGTGGACTACCAAACATTGACCCGGTTTATCCCAGCCCCGGCCGAAGAATTGGACCGCCACGTGATTGAACAGGTGGAAATCCAGCTCAAGTACGCTGGCTACATCAAAAAAGAAGAGCAGAAGGTTGACCGGATGAAGCGGATGGAAGCGAAGCGGATTCCAGACAGCATTGACTACAACGACATTGACGGCCTGGCAACCGAGGGGCGGCAAAAGTTGGAGAAAATCCGTCCGGCGACCCTAGCCCAGGCTTCCCGGATTTCCGGGGTTAACCCGGCCGACCTGGCAATTCTGAGTGTTTATATTCGACAAGGAAAATTTTCCAAGGCTGACCGACAATGATTTCCCGGGAAATATTAAGCAGCGGCGACGGGAAAAGAAATTATTTCCGGTCGCCCCTTTTTCAATCCGGGGAAAATAAAAGGATTGCTTAAACTTAGGCAATATCCAATTATTAAGTGCCCGAGTATGATATAATTTAGGTTCAAGTTTTGATCTGAAGAAAATAGCAAATTCTGAATGAAAGAAGAGGAACATTGCAATGTGTGGAATTGTTGCGTTTGTTGATAACGAGAAACCACAATTAAAGGACACCTTAATCAAGAAGATGAAGGACCGGATCATCCACCGGGGCCCGGACGACGAGGGCCAGTACGTGGATGATAACGTGGCCCTGGGGTTCCGCCGGCTGAGTTTTGTGGATGTTAAGTCTGGGAACCAGCCCATCTTTAATGAAGATCAGTCCAAGCTTATTGAGTTTAACGGGGAAATCTATAACTTTGAAGAACTCCGCGGCGAGCTGATTGAAAAGGGGCATACCTTTACTACCCACGCCGATACGGAAGTTATCCTGCACGGTTATGAAGAGTGGGGCAAGGACGTCCTGCAGAAGCTGCGGGGAATGTTTGCCTTCATCATTTGGGATACCAAGACCAAGGAAATGTTTGGCGCCCGGGACCATTTCGGAATCAAGCCTCTCTATTATGCCCAGATGAATGGGACCTTCTTTGTTGGTTCTGAAATCAAGGCCTTTCTGGATCACCCGAACTTCGAGATGGAGCTGAATAAGCGGGCCCTGAAGTCCTACATGACTTTCCAGTATAACGTGACCCAGGAAACCTTCTTCAAGGGAGTTTACCGCTTGCCGGAAGCCCACTACTTTACCTACAAGGACGGCAAGTTCGCGATGGAGCAGTACTGGGACGAAGACTTTGACCCAACGGATGAGAGCTTCGACCAGGCCGTTGATAACATCGACAACGTGGTTAAAAATTCTGTCAAGGCCCACACCTTCGCGGATAAGGGCATCAAGGTCGGCTCTTTCCTGTCGGCCGGGGTTGACTCCAGTCTGGTAACTGCTTTGATGCGGCCAAATAACACCTTCTCCATTGGTTTTGACAGCGGCTACGACGAGACCAAGCAGGCCCGTGAATTGGCGGCTAAGTTGGACTTAAAGAATACCGATAAGCTGCTAACCGATGAAGAAGCGTTCAAGACCTTCCCGTTAATCCAGTACTACCTGGACGAACCGGACTCCAACCCGTCGGTGGTGCCGCTTTACTTCCTGAATAAGCTGGCGAAGGATAACGGCTACAAGGCCTTGCTTTCCGGTGAAGGGGCGGACGAACTGTTTGCGGGCTACACGGCATATGGCTTTAACACCAAGGTCAAGTTTATCCGCTGGGTGACTGAACAACTCAAGAAGCTACCGAAGGACCAGCGCTATAAGTTGGGAAAGTGGCTGGAAGGCAAGCACTTCCACGGTTCTGAGCACCTCTACCGCAACCTGGCCCCGGCCCGGGATACCTTTATCGGCCAGGCCTACATCTTTAGTCCGGCAGAGGCCAATGAATACTTGAAGCCAGAATACCAGGATGGCCCGTCCATCACTGACCTGCTGAAGCCGCTCTACGACAAGTGTGACGAGAAGAAGCCGGAAATGAACGAGGTCGCCAAGAAGCAGTACGTTGACCTGCACCGTTTCATGCCAGGGGATATTTGCTTAAAGGCGGATAAGATGAGTATGGCAAACTCCGTGGAAATTCGGGTTCCGCTCCTGGATAAGGAAGTTATGAAGGTGGCTGAAACCACACCGACGAAGTACCTCTTCAACGATAAGGGGACTAAGTGGGCCTTCCGGATGGCAGCCAACCGGCACCTGCCAGAAGAATGGGCAACCCGGCCAAAACTTGGCTTCCCGACTCCCGTTCGGGAATGGCTTCGGGAAGAGAAGTACTACAAGGAAGTACGGAACTTGTTTGCACAAGACTTCGTGAAGGAGTTTTTCGACCAGGACAAGCTCCTGCAATTGGCTGATGACAACTTTGCTGGCAAGGTCGATGGCCGGCGGAAGATCTGGACGGTCTATACTTTCCTGGTTTGGTACAAGCTCTACTTCATCGATAACTTCAAGCTGGATGAAAGCAACATCGATAAGGCCAAGGTAAGTGCCGAGGCGTAATAGACAAGAGGGAGGTGGCGAGCGGTCATCTTCCTCTTTTTATTTTATTTGCTTCAAGAATTCACTTTTACCATAAAAAATGAAATAATAGAGTTTTAAGAGAGAAAAATAAGAGGGGTCAATAACACATGGAATTGCATGTCACGCCTGCACTAACGTTATTGCGCGAGCACCATTTATTGGATCATACCAAAAATTTAACTGACTTTACCGCGACGAGTGTTGCTTATGATTCGCGAAAGGTCACTGCGGGGACTTTGTTCTTTTGCAAGGGCAACTTTTTGCCGAAATACCTAACGATGGCAAAGGAACAGGGTGCCGTGGCCTACGTGGCGGAGCAGGAATACTCAGAAGGCGGGGACCTGCCGGCGATTATCGTTACGGACGAGCAAAAAGCGATGGCGCTGCTCGGGGCGGCTTTTTACGGTTTCCCCCAAGATGAGCTAACAATTATTGCCATCACCGGAACGAAGGGAAAGACCACTACCGCTTATATGGCTGATTACGTTTTGGGGCGGGCAACTGACCATCACGTGGCCCTCTTTTCGACCCTCGACCGGGTGCTGGGGAACGGCCCGGACGACCGCTTTAAGTCTGACTTGACCACGCCAGAGTCGCTCGATCTCTTTCATGATATGCGGGCAGCGGTCGATAACGGAATGACCCACCTGGTGATGGAGGTTTCCTCACAGGCATACAAGAAGTACCGGACCTATGGCCTGCACTTCGATATCGGTATTTTCTTAAACATTAGTCCTGACCATATTGGCCGCAATGAACACCCGACCTTTGCGGACTACCTCCACTGTAAGGAGCAGCTGCTGGTCAACTCCAGGGTTTGTCTAATCAATGCCGAAACGGCCGACCTGGCGGATGTATATTACACGGCCAAGGCAACGACGCAGCCAGAGGATATCTACTTGTTTGCCCGGCACGGGGCGCAGGTCCAACTGCCGGAAGGGGCTGCAATTGACTTCGAATACCGGAATGACTTGGAAGACCTGCACGAAAGCGAGTTTGAACTTGCTGCCTGCACCCCCAATGCCGAACGGTTGGGCCTCCAGCGGCGTTATAAGACCAGTGTCCCTGGTGACTATAACGAGGGGAACGCCGTCGCGGCTATTATTTCAACGGCCCTAGCGGGGGCGACCGCGAAAGATGCCGTTGCAACGCTGGACCATGTTCATATCAAGGGCCGGATGGAGATGCAAAAAACCCGCCAGCACGGGACGATTTACATTGACTATGCCCATAACTATGCCAGCTTGAAACGGCTCCTGGCGTTCTTGAAGCGGCAGACGGCGGCTGGTAAGGTGACCGTCGTGCTAGGGGCAACCGGTGACAAGGGAATTTCCCGTCGGCAGGGCTTCGGAAAAGCATTGTCGGAGGAACATCCGGACCGGATTATCCTCACGACAGACGATCCTGGATTTGAGGACCCAATGAAAATTGCCCAGGAAATAAATTCGCATATTGACCATGACCAGGTCGGGGAAATCCAGTACATTATGGACCGGCCAACGGCAATCAAGGCGGCAATTGACAGTAGCGGTAATGGTGATATTGTGGTGTTAGCTGGGAAGGGCGAGGATCCTTACCAGAAGATCAACGGTGTCGACACGCCGTACGAAACTGACAGCAAGATTGCCGCAGACTATATCCACAAAATTGAAGATTAAGTGAGGCGGAAGTATGAAAGCATTTCGGGAAACAATGAGTTGGATTGTCCCAATTGTCATTGGGCTATTGATTGCTCTGCTGATCAAGCAGTTTGTCTTTCAAATCGTCCGGGTCGATGGGCCATCCATGGAACCAAACCTGGTGAATAACGAACGGGTCTTTTGCCTAAAGACGGCAAAAATTCACCACGGCAGCGTCGTGGTATTTGACGCCAACGGGGTGGACCCGCAGGTTGCCCAGAAGACGGATTACGTCAAGCGGGTGATCGGAATGCCGGGTGATAAGGTGCAGTCCAAGAACGGGAACATCTACGTCAATGGCAAGAAGATTAACCAGAACTACATCAGCATGGACCAGCGGAAAGCCGGGACTGGTGACTGGACACTCAAAAGTATTTCTGTGCAAAATAGCTGGCTCAAGCATAACGGAACCACCACGGTCCCAAAGGGCGAATACTTCGTTCTGGGAGACCACCGGAGCGTTTCCAATGACGGCCGCTACTGGGGCTTTGTGCCGAAGAGCAAGATCGATGGGGTCGTGAAGGTGCCATCATGGTCCGGAACCAAGACAATCCGGCAGAACGTCAACAAAGAGTGGCAGCACTTTTACGCAAACTGAGTAAATTAACAGCCGGTAGGTGAACCAGAGAATGATTCACCTGCCGGCGCTTAGTTTTAAAAGAGCGCTTATTTTGATGAAGCAACTGATAGCGAAATAACTCTTTACAAAAAAGTTAGCTATCAAGTGATTTTACAATGATTATTTTGATACAAAGTGAGGTATTATTTAAGGGTAGGAGTATGAAAAATACATTCTAAATATAAGGGGAGAATAATAACGGTAGGTCACAATCATGGGGGAGCATCATCAAATTTGTCAATCCATAAGCCAATCGATGTTAAAAAATTAACGTTGGGTGTGGCCTCAGTTGCTTTAGGGACCACTTTTATTTTGGCTAATAGTACGATTGCCCACGCTGATGATGCAAATCCAAATCAAGGGTCGAGCGATAACTCAGCCATCGTTACGAATGGTGATGCCAACCAGGGGACGGCGGTTAATTTACCGGCATCCCAGTCGGATGATGATAGTGATCACACTGGGGAACCAAGTGTTCCTGAAGAAAACCTTAACCCAGCAATTGTTCCAATCTCGACCGTCGTTGGTCAGGAGCCGGCAGCAGACTCGGCAATCACGCCAACGAGTGAAATGCAAAGGGAAACCGATTATCAAGCGAGTTGGAAGCAGGCGCCAGACGTTTCTAAAGTGGGGACCACGACGGGAATTGTTAACGTTCAATATACTGACTTTGAGGGTCAGGCTATTAATAAGGACTTTACAGTTCCAGTCAACGTGTTTGCGAAGGAAAGCGACTACGCCACAATTTATGGTGATCCAGCTTCGATTCCGGCCAGTGACCGGGTTCAAACGGTGATCCGCTTTTACGACCTCACCACGGGCAAGGTTGTCGAAACTGATATTATCTACATGAAGCGTGGCGATGAAGATCAGCAGATTGCAACATCCGATACTATTCAATATTTAGAAGAAAACTACGCACGCTATGCAGAGCCTGGTCTCGCCGGACGCTTAGGTTATGAGATGGTAGATAGTGGGGGCCTAAACAGTCTTGATTACACGTCCAACAAGGTAGTGACGGTGCTAGTTAAGCCTAGCCAGGACGCACAGAAGCCGTACATCGCTAACCTAAATGCTGATGATCAATACCTACGTTATGATATTGAGAATGGTAACCTGGATCCGGCAATTTTCATCGGCAATATCGGCACTCTGCCGGCGGGAACTACCGTTAAGTGGCTAGTCGCGCCGAAGTGGGACTTGATAAAGGATGATCGGGGAACATACCAAAATCCGTACCCAACTAACCAGGACGACATCGAAATTGAGGTCGACATTCCTGGCAAGGCACCGGTTGTTTTGAAAGGTCAAGAATTGAGTGATGTCTGTCGGATTTCCTCCTTTGATGATAATACGCCAATCTTAAAGAGTAGTCTGACGACTTACGTGGGTGAAACACCGGATGTCCAAAGCGCGGTTGCTAAATACACTCCGGACGATGATTCTGACACACCAGCAACCTTTAAGTGGACGGTGAAGCCGAACGTGACCTGGCCGGGATATAGCTATGCTTGGTTGAACTTTAGCGGGTCACAGTGGTTCCCGGTACTGGTGCATGTACTTGCTAAATCAGCACCGCAACCAGATCCTGTACAGCCGACTGATCCAACCACGCCGACGCAACCTAGTCAGCCGGAAGTGCGCACACAACCGGGACAACTTGACCAGCAACCGGTGGCAGGACGGTCAGTAAGTCAATCACAAGGGCAGCCGCAGCTTGCTAACCAGAGTGTCCAAGTATCACACCAGCAAACAGCTCCTGCTCAACAGTTGCCGCAAACTGGGAACGATCATGCTGCCGGTGCCTTAGCTGGCCTGGGCTTGGTATCGCTCTTAGGAATGTTTGGACTAAAGAAGCGCAAAGTTGATTAATTAAAAGAATCATAAAAGCGACCCTGACGGTAATTTGTAAGAGTCGCTTTGTGTTTATAGCGTTACCTCACCGGCCACGTCGGTGTTAAAGAACTTACTGATGGCAGCGATGTCCATCCCCTGGCCGAGGCCCCACATCAGCTTAGTAATTGCACATTCTGAAGTCATATCATGGGCGGAAATTGCCCCTTCCAGCAGTGCCTGTTGGCCAACTTCGTACTTCGTCAGGTCGCTCCGCTCGTACAGACACTGACTAGCCGCAATGACCGGGATACCCTTTCGAATCAGTTTGCCGACTGCGGCCACCAGGTTGCGGCGAATAAAGGTCATCCCACCGAGACCGTAGGCTTCAATCACGATACCATGACAGCCATTATCGGCCATCGCGTGCAACAGGGTCGGGTCGAATCCTGGGAAGAGCTTGACCAGTGAAACGTTGGTATCAATGGTGGTGTTCAAACGGCATTCACCGTGGCTTGCTGGTTGGGACTGGAGAATTTGGAAACCATCGGAAGTGACTTGGGCAATCAGCGGGAAGTTAACGCTCTCGAAGGCGTCAAAGGAAGTGGTCCGCACCTTGACACTCCGGCAACCGCGCATTACTTTCCGGTTGAAGGCCAGGTAGATGCCCGGCGCACAGTCCAGCGCGGCGGTAAAGGCGAGGTTGAGGTTATCAGGGGCGTCACTGAGTGGAATATTCATCGGCACCTGACTCCCAGTCAGCACGACCGGGAGGTTAATGTTTTCCAGCATAAAAGTCAGCATGGAGGCTGTGTAGGCCATCGTATCTGTTCCATGTGAAACAACAATCCCGTCGTAATCATTGCGGGCCTGGTAAATTTCCTGGGCAATCAGGGTCCACTCCTCCGGCTGAATGTTCGAGGAATCCATCTCTAAAATGTCCTTGACCGTTACGTCGAAGGGGAGGGTGCCAAGGGTCTTTAGCAGCTCGGCACCCGACTCGCCCGGTCGCAGGCCATCATCCGAAGCGACGGAGGCGATGGTCCCTCCAGTGGTTAGCAGCAGTAATTTCTTTGTCATCAATGTCACCAGCTTTCAATTTTGCTTTTATTTTAGTAAGCATTGATAGTAAAAACAAGATGGTGGATGAAAGCATTGTCTGATTGACCAAGGTGCAGAAGGAGAAGCCGTTACCTACAACACCATTTTGGTCAAGAATACTACCACCTGCTGAGTGGGCAGGATGATTTGATTTTGGAATAGAAAAACGCCGACAGCCGCACAGATGAGCGCGGTTGCCGGCGAGGAGGTTTATTTGACCCGTTCAATTTAGGTCGGCACCGGTATGATTTCAAGAATTTTTGAAAAGGGACAAGTCCCTTGAGATGAGAGACGGGTGGACGGCGATTTTTCTTAATACCAAGGGGCTGAGGGATTAACTCGGTCTCTTTACTATATTTAAAGGTGAAAATGCGCCAGCGCAGTAGATAGCTGGCAGGTCAAACGCTGATAAATCAGTATTTGACCAACCCCAAATAGGCTTGCTGCGCGGCATAGCTATCCTTGCGGAGGTGGGGCTACGAACTAGCCAAGCTAGTTCTGCCCCACTCTCGAAAGACTTGCGCAACTTCCTCGATTACGTGGATAATAGGGATGTAGAGAACGATGAGTATGTTGATGAGTTGAAGGATTACATCCACAATCTAAGCAAGAACACGGAATGGAGGAACGAATACTTGGACAACCAGACTCATATGATGTTCCACGACGAGGACGTTCGTGAAGAGGGAATCGCTGCTGGCAAAATGGAAGCTATCCGGGGCACGATTGCCTTGATGCGCAATAATGGCATTGCTGAGGAAAAACTAAAGCCGCAAATCCAGACCCAGTTTGACCTAACCGATGCTCAGATACAGGAACTGTTTAAGTAAGCCCAAACAAAAACTCCGCCCAGCGCTAAAATTGCGCCTGGCGGAGTTTGTTTACTTTAAATTATGGGTTCAGCCGGTTCAGCATCCGTGGGAACGGAATGTTTTCCCGGATGTGGTCTTGCAGGGTTACCCATGACAGGAACCGTTCGAGACCCATTCCGAAACCGGAGTGCGGGACGGAACCGTACTTGCGGAGGTCATCGTACCAGCCGTAGTTTTCCTTGGACAGGCCGTTTTCTTCCAACTTGCTGGTGATGTAGTCGTAGTCGTAGGACCGTTCAGAACCCCCGATAATTTCACCGTAGCCTTCGGGAGCCAACAGGTCGGCACAGATGACTTGCCGGTCGTCCTCAGGGTCAGTTGGCATGTAGAAGGCCTTGATTTCCTTTGGGTAGTTCTTGATGAAGACTGGCTTTTGGAATTGGTCGGCCAGGTAGGTTTCTTCTGGTGAACCAAAGTCGTCGCCGTACTTGACGTCCAGACCACCCTTTTGCAGCATCTCGATGGCTTCCTTGTAGGTAATCCGTGGGTATGGCAGTTCGGTGAACGGCTTCAGACTTTCCACGCTCCGGCCAACCATTTCCAATTCAAGCGGACAATTGTCAATCAGGTCCTGGATCAGGTAGGCCACGTATTGCTCTTGGATTTCTTCACTTTCTTCTTCGTGGCACCAAGCCATTTCTGGTTCGATCATCCAGAATTCCATCAGGTGCCGCCGGGTCTTGGACTTTTCAGCTCGGAAAGTTGGGCCCATCGTATAAATTCGACCCAAGGCCATCGCACCGGCTTCCCCATAGAGCTGACCTGATTGTGACAGGTAGGCGCTGCGGTCAAAGTAGTCGGTTTCGAACAGTTCGGTTGTCCCTTCTGGCGCACTCCCGGTCAGAATTGGGGCGTCAAACTGGGTGAAACCGTGCTTGTTGAAGAATTCCATCGTCGCTAGCTTAACCCGACTCCGGATCCGCATCAGAGCCCATGGCTTGCGAGAGCGCAGCCACAGGTGGCGGTGATCGAGCAGGAAGTCAATCCCGTGTTCCTTGTTACCGATTGGGTATTCATCGCTGGTGCCCACAACATCGATATCCGTGATATGGATTTCGTAACCAAACTTGGATCGCTTGTCTTCAGCGATTTCCCCGGTAACATAGAAACTGGTTTCCTGGTGCAGGTCGTGCTTTGCCAGTTCAAATGTTTCTTCGTCCACGTCGTTCTTCCGGATAATCCCCTGGAAGAAGCCGGTGCCGTCCCGTAGTTGCAGGAAGGCAATCTTTCCGCTGGACCGCTTATCAGTTAACCAAACGCCAATGCGAACCGTTTCACCCACGTGCTGTGGGGATTGACTGATCGTAATTGTTTCCATCAAAAACTCACTCCTCAAAACTTAATTACAGAATCTGAATGTGTGCCTGAGCGCACTTGTCGAGCATCTCTTGCGGCCAAACGCTGGCTTGCACTTCGCCGACATGCGCCTTGCCCAGCAGAAGCATACATAACCGGGATTGACCGATCCCACCACCGATGGAGTACGGTAATTCGCCGTTCAACAGCATCTGGTGGAATGGCAGTTTCGCCCGGTCTTCTTCACCGGCCTTCTTGAGCTGTTCCCGCATCGACTCTTCGCTGACCCGGATCCCCATGCTGGAGATTTCGAGCTTGCATTGCAACGGCTCGTACCAGAAAATGATGTCGCCGTTGAGTTGCCAGTCGTCGTAGTCAGGGGCCCGGCCATCGTGCGGCTTGCCGCTCCGCTTGAGCTTATCACCAATCTTCATTACGAAGACGGCACCAAGTTCCTTAGCAATTTTATCTTCCCGCTCCATCGGGGTCAAGTCTGGCCAGCGGTCTTCCAGTTCCTGGGTAGTGACGAAGTGGATTTCGTCCGGCAGGTGGTAGACGGCTTGCGGGAACTTGTACCAAACTTCGTGTTCCATGTGTTTGATGACCTTGAAGATGGTCCGCACGGTGTCCTTTAGTGTTTCCTCGGTTCGTTCGTCCTTGGCAATGACCTTTTCCCAGTCCCACTGATCGACGTAGATGGAGTGGAAGTTGTCAAGATCTTCGTCCTTCCGAATGGCGTTCATGTTGGTGTAGAGGCCTTCGTGCATCCCGAAACCGTACTTCTTGAGTGCCATCCGTTTCCACTTTGCTAGCGAGTGGACAACTTCGATCGTTTCGCCCGGCAGGCCCTTCATGGTAAAGGAAACCGGCTTTTCTACTCCGTTCAAGTTGTCGTTGAGCCCGGTGCTCTGTTCGACAAACATTGGGGCGGACATCCGTTGCAGGTTCATCTGGTCACCAAATTCATCTTGAAAGGTTTCCCGAATGTAGCGGATTGCTGCTTCGGTATCCCGGATCGAAAGTCGTGGGTCGTAGTCTTTAGGAATAATTAACGTCATAATCAACACTCCTTTAATAAGTCCGGGGATAAATAAAAAGCCCTTCGTCCCCTTAGTAAAATCGAAGGGACGAAAGGCTTTATTCCGCGGTGCCACCCAAGTTGCCTAGGAATACGGGATTCCTAGACCGCTTTTTCGAACGCAATCACGTTCTACCGGTGTGGTAACGTACCGGGGACGGCTGAGTCTACTTTAGTCTGGCGACTATTTGGGTCAGCGGCACTGCGAGAAAGTGTTTTTCGCACGTCCAGGGTCGGCCAGTCTCGCACTATCACCAGCTCACTTAACGAATGCGGCGTCTTACTCGTCTTTCTCATCGCTTTTGAAATCTTTAATGATATTCTAACCTGTTTTTTAGAAATTGCAAGAACTTTTTGCAAATTATTCTGGGGCGGTCCAGGTCATGTGGACATTCGTCGCGTCCTGCTGACTGGTGACAAAGCCGTGCCGGTGGTAAAAAGCAACTGCTCGCTGGTTTTGGGGATAGGAGTCCAGGGTTAACTGCTGGTGATAACCTTGGACGAAGACTAATAGCTGGCTGCTGATGCCCTGCTGGCGATACTTGCTCACCACGAACAGGCCGATAAAGCCAGCAATGGTGTCGTTGGTGGCAATGTAGCAGTAAACCTCGGCGCCTTGAATTGCGGCCCGCACCGCTGGCAGTTGCTCTTGCCAATATTGCCTGCCAACAAAAGAGTGGGCATCGAGGTTGCTGCTCAGCCAGATTTCCATGATGGCGTCGGGGTCGGCTGGTTTCATTTTCCTAATCATTTCCGAACACTCCCTTCGCTACCAGATACTGGAACGCAAAGCGGACTATTTTCATTATAACGGGAACGTGTTAGAATAACGACAACTTTGGGTACTTGCAGGCGATACCTAGACCAACATTGCCGCCGATGGAAAGGATTAATTATGCGGATTAATGTTCTTCAACACACCCCTAACGAGGGACCGGGAGCAATTCAAGCCTGGGCAGACGAGCGGGGACACGAGTTCTATGTCTACCATCCCTACCGGTTCGGCAACTTGCCGACTGCTGAGGAGACAGACTTGCTGGTTGTCCTCGGCGGCCCAATGAGCCCTAATGACGACCTGCCCTGGATTAAGCAGGAGCGGGTGCTAATCAAACAGCTGCTGGCCCAGCACAAGCCGATCTTCGGTGCCTGCTACGGTGCCCAACAAATTGCCAAGACCCTTGGCTACCAGATTGGCAAAGCGCCGCACAAGGAAGTTGGGTGGGCACCGGTTTACCGGCAATCGACGGCGGTTCCTGGGATCCCAGAGAAGTTGGATGCCCTCCATTGGCACGAAGAAATGTTTGAGGTGCCCTATGAAGCTCAGTTGCTCTTCTCCAGTGATTTGGTAAAGAACCAGGGCTTCCTCCTGGGCGACAACGTGATTGGTCTGCAATTCCACTTCGAACCGTTGGCTGATAACGTCCGTGAGATGGCGGTCAACGACGACCAGTACCCCCTCGAACACAATGACCTTCACCAGACACCGCAGGAAATTATCGACCACGGTGTCCCGGCAGAGAACAAGCGGGTGATGTTTAGCCTGTTAGATTTTATTACAAAGTAGACCATAACGCCCTCCAGCGATAGTGATGCTGGAGGGCGTTTTTATAATCAGAGAGGAGCAACGGCCGCGAATTTTCAAGACTGTTTTTCCATGGGATGGCCTGGTAGAATGCAGACAGAATTTAGTAGGAAAGTAGTGTTATCCGTGGTAAAAACTTATGAAGACCAAGAATTTAACCAGGTGACCCAGGGGGCAACTGAGCTGAGCGACCTGAAATTTGTCGATTGTCAGTTTAACAACTGCCGCTTTGAGGACCTGACCCTCACCAACGTGCAACTTCAGGAGTGTTCTTTTAGCCACTGCACGATAGCGAACGTCACTACGACTTTTTCGGCGGGCCGCAACCTGCAGTTTGAACAGTGCAACCTGATTGGAATCAGCTGGGGCGAACTGGTCATTGATAAGTATTCGCTGGTGATTGACCGGTTAACCAACAGCCTGCTCAAGTATAATAACTTTATCGGGATGGAGCTGCCTAATTTCAGTTTTACAACAAACGAGATTTTGAATTCCAACTTTGAGGACTGTAATTTGCAGAAGGCGCAGTTTAATGGTTGCGAATTGGCGGACACGCAATTTATCAGTGATGACTTGCGGCGGGCCGACTTCACCGCGGATATTAAAATTAAATAAAGGAGTTGCGGCAAAAACTTGCTACAACTCCTTTTTATTAACGGTCTAAATGTAGATTTAAGCGGGACAACTGCCGCAGAATAATCAGCACCAGGATGGCTTCCAGCGGCCAAGAAATAACTTCCTTGGGCACCCGGATGGCCAGCAGGGCGGTAAATGCCCGGCCGGTGCTGGACGAACTGAGGCTCATCAGGTAGACCCACAGCGTCGTGAAGAAAACGTTGGTTACCAGGATCTGGACGAATTCGTAGATAAAGACGCGCTGCCAGGTAACCTTTTGCTGGTAGAGAAAGAGGCCAGCAATCACGCCGGAAACGAAGGCGGAAAAGGTGAAGCCGGGGAAGAACATACTGCCGGTATTCAGAATGGTGTTACTGATCAAATCGTTAACGACCATTGCCATTCCGCCAATCCATGGTCCAAGGTAGTAACCGATCAGGGCCGTCGCGATAAAGCCGAAGCTGAATTTGAGGACGGCTGGATCACCGACTGATAACTTACCGAGGATAATTTTCAGGGCTACCAGGAGGGCAGCCAGGGTCAAATGCCGCGTAGTAAGGCGGGGACCCGAAAATGATAGGATTGACATCATCAACACACTCCCTAGAAAATTTTATTTTGTTAGGGAACCATCGACGTTTGTCCGTGGTGAATGCGGAAAACCAAAGCAGCCAAGCGGCCTCCTTCCAGCGTTCACATTCCGTTCCGCTGGACAATAACTCTGGAGTTCCTACCCCAACAATCGGTAGTATACGATTAACCCGGATAATAAGCAATAGTTTTGTTTTGATTTAACGTTAAACCTGAACAATTAGCCTAATGACAATGTTCGTCCTTCGACTGTGAACAAATTCACGTGGCTTAAAGAAAGTGATAAGAAGTGCCAAAGTTATTACAAACGGCCGGCGACGTTATAGAATAGAGAAATTGAACTCAACGAGCAAATCGGGAAGGGGGAAAATATGATGCAGAAAAAACGGGCAAGCCTGCTTGCAGTCGTAACGGCCGTGGCCCTCGGCGTGCTGCTTATCGCGACCCAATTCGATCAGCAGGTTCATTATGTTAATCCAGGCACACTTAACCATCATTTTTTCTGGCGTCGGGGATGGTACTACGACGGCACTGACTGGGTATACGTACGGGGCGGTCGCAAGGTAACCGGTAGCCAGAAAATTAACGGCGTCCAGTACCACTTCCGGGCGGACGGGCGGCAAATTTTGCCTTACCGGGTCAGTCGGCAATACGAGTTGACAAGCAGTCAGGGCAGCAACCAGCGGGCAACGCCAAAGTATATCATTTTACATGACGTTGGCAGCCGGGCGACCGGCCAGCAGGCAGCTAGTTTTATGCAGCGGACCGCGAACAGTAACTAGGCCTACACGAACTTTATTGTCGGAAATGGCGGCACCGTCTACCTGATGAAAGAGCCGGGGACCGTTTCCTGGGGTGCTGGAACGACGGTCAACCAGAACGCCCCGGTCCAAATTGAACTCGGTCAAACCAGCAATGTGGCAACCTTTCGCCGGGACTACCAGGCTTACGTTGCCCTAGCGCGGGATATGGCCGGTAAGTATAACATCCCGCTGACCCTCGACCAGGGCGGTGCTGGCGCCAAGGGGATCAAGAGTCACCGCTGGGTTAGTCAGCATATCTGGGGCGACCACCAGGATCCCTATGAATACCTCGCGCGTTTTGGGGTAACCAAGCAGGAATTAGTTGATGACTTAGCAGGATAAATGAAAAATGAAGCGTCCAATGTTCTATTTTAAGCATTGAACGCTTCATTTAATTTTATAAGCAGTAATTTGCTTAAATTGCCTTAGCAACCGCGGCATTAACTGCTGCTTGTTCTTTTTCAACCAGGGCGACCTTGCTCTCGATGATCCGGATGTCCATCTTGATTTCCCGGGTCAGACCAGGGGTGTCAATCTTCGGTTCAAAGAATTCCTTGAATTCGGCGAGGCGGGCCGGGGTGTGGAAGATTCCAGCGGAAACGGTGATGAAGCTGGCAAACTCCATGTCACCACCGACCGTGTCCTCTAGCCACTGCCAGTCTTCACGGAGCCACGACCAAGCAGCTTCCTGACCGGCGTTGTTCGCCAGAACACCACGGTACCAGGCACGGAGGTCCTGCGGCTTGATGACGTTGGCGTCCTTGTAGTGACCGATGATCGTCTTAATCAGTTCTGGGTCGGTCGTGGTTGGGATTGCCATCCGCAGGTCAGCCTTGTAGCTTGGGTCGGTCGTCTGCTGGTAGGCGGTCAGCAACTGGTCAAAGAGATCGTGGCTACCGAAGTTCTGGACCTCATTTTTCAGAATCAGACCCCGCACATCCGCGGACAGGCTGACGAGCTGGTCCTGATTGTCGATGAAAATCTGGTGGGCCGCTTTAATGGCTTCCTCGTTGTGGGCGTAGAGGGCCGCGTTGAGGACGTATGGCCGGGTCAGCTGGTCATCGTTGCTTTCGCCGTCCTTTGGTAGCCAGCCGAGTCGGGCCACCTGACCCTGGCTGAGCAGGTTAAAGAAGCGTTTGAGCTGCTTTTCTTCTGCTGAGCCTGGCGTTACGAACATCTTGAGGCTGTTGGCGATGTGGTAGAGTTCAGCGTTGACGATGGCGGACTGGGAATCTGCAAAGCGGGCCAGAAGTGGTAGCAGGTCGGCGTAGGAGATCTGTTGGCCTTCCGCGAGCAGGCGGAGGTCCTGGAGTAATTGCCGCTGGCTGATGGCGTCCAGCTGATCGGCGTGGTCCAGGATGTCCTGGAGCAACTGGTCGTCGTACTTGACGATGAAGTGGGAGTTATTGCCGACATTGAGACGGAATGGTTCGCCGGCGGCCTCCCGCAATTCTTGGTAATCGCCTAGGACAACTTCTTGATCGACCATGATCTGTGGAGCGGCCGGGTAGTTGCTGTTGAGCGGAATTTTCCAGGTCCGGCCGGTATCCTGACCGTCACCGATAAAGAACTGTTGTTGGCTGAGTACGAGTTGACCCTGGTCATTCGCCTTCGCTGTGACGACGGGGTAGCCGGGCTGTTCAAGCCAGGAGTGCATAATCTGGCCGATGTTGAGGCCGGAAGCGTCGCCGAGGGCCTGCCAGAGGTCATTTCCGGCGGCATTATTGTATTGGTGGGCGGCGAAGTAGTTCTTCAAACCTTCCCGCAGTGCTTTATCACCAAGGAGCGCCCGCACCATCACTAGCATCCGCGATCCTTTAGCGTACACGATTGCCGGGTCGAAAATGGAGTCGATCTCGGCCGGGTTGTTAACATCGACGTGGACTGGTTGAACACCGTCCGTGGCGTCTCGTTGCAGAGCCATTGGGGCTTCAGAAGTTTGGAATAGTTCCCAAATCTTCCATTCGGGGTGAATGGCGTCAACGGCGACGTATTCCATCATGTTGGCAAAGCTCTCGTTGAGCCAGAGGTCGTCCCACCACTTCATCGTAACCAGGTCACCAAACCACTGGTGGGCCAGTTCGTGGGTGATGACGGTGGCGACCAGCTGCTTCATGTCAAGCGAGGTGTTGTCGGGGTCAAGCAGGAGGTAGGCTTCCCGGTAGGTTACCAACCCCCAGTTCTCCATCGCCCCAGCCGAAAAGTCGGGCAGGGCTAGTTGCCAGGAGTGCGGCAGCGGGTACGGGGTTTGGTAGAAGTCCTCGTAGAATTCGATTGCCCGCTTGGCAATGTCTAAGGCAAAGTCGAGTTCCTTTGGCTGGTGGGCCTTGGTTGCAAAGACGCCGACCCGGACACCAGACTTAGTTGTGGTCAGCTTGCTTTGGAGTTCACCAAAGGCAAAGGCAACCAGGTAGGTCGACATTCGGACGGTTTCGTCGAAGTAGTGAACGCCGTTTTCCACGTGATTATCCGGCATGTTGGCAATGATCGTTTCGCCAGGGTGTTCATCGAATTTGATTGCCAGGCTGAAGGTCGCTTTAGCAGCGGGTTCATCGACGGACGGGAAGGCCTGGCGAGCGGCGGTAGTTTCGAATTGTGTTCCGATAATCTGCTTCTTTTCGCCATTGACTTCGTAGTAGGATGGGTAGATCCCCATCATGGTATCGGTCAATGAGGCCGTGTAGTCGACGCTTAGTTTGACGTCGCCGGCTGCCGGAAGGGTAATTTCGACCGCTTCTTCATCGTCTTTGACGGTAAAAGGTACTGGTTGCTGGTCCACTGTGACCGCGGTGATGTGGAGGTACTTTTGATTTAATTTGATTACGGGTTGGCTAGCGTGACCATTAATGGTCGTGTTTCCCGCAATGGCCTTTTTCGCCCGGTTGATGTCGAGGTAGACATCGTAATGGTCGGGCTGGAAAAGGTCATAGAGTCGTGTGTTTTCTGCCATAAGATTATTCCCTTCTTTTGTCTAAGATAGGTTTATTATACCGCGTTGGGGATGGATTCCGCTGGCCCTAAGACTTGAAAATGAAAAAGGCCGGGAGCAATCCCAGCCAAATAAAATATTACAATTCCTTATTAATCCGTTCTAACCAGTTTGGCAGGGCCTCACTCAGACTGTCGTAAGTTTCCTGGAAGCGGTGGGTGATCCACGGGTCAGAGATCCAGTTGCCCTGCTTGCTCGGGGTTGTCTCGTAAATTCCGTGCACCTTGCCAGCGAGTCCCGCCGGAGCCATGTCCTTAGCGTCGACCATGTTTATCTGGTCCATCACGATGATGTAGTCGGTTTCTTGGTAGTCCCGGTCGTTGAGCTGCCGGGCAATCATGCCGTCATCAGGGATGTTATACTTATCCAGAATTTTCTTCGTTCGGGAGTCGGCAGGGAGGCCTGCGGCAATGTCGCTGGTTCCCGCGGAGTCAACGGTAATTTGGTCCTGGAGGTTAGCGTTCCGAACCATTTGCTTAAACATCGTCTCCGCCATCGGTGACCGGCAGATATTACCGAGGCAGACAAAAATAACTTTTATTTTGCGAGCTCCTTTCAGTGTTCAAACGCTATGCGACAGTATTAAATTATACTGGCTTTGGCGGAGCTTTGCAGGGGCGGGGACTTGGCCAATACTGCATACCCGGTTAGGCAATTGTTGATGAGTCGGCGTACAACGAATCATCACAAAAAGCCCTCTGCTATCACGGTAGCAGAGGGCTTTGCTCATCTAGCACAGATTTATTCACCTGGTTGGTAATCCTTATCGATAATTAAAACAGGCTTGATAACCTTGCCGGACTTAGAATCTTCGTTGGCTTCGTTGATCTGATCAAAGTCATAGAACTTTTCAGTCTTGTCGAACGGGAACCAGCCCAGCTTGTAAAATTCCATCAGCCGTGGAATGTCAAGCTGTGGTACTGAATCACCCATCAAAACCCCGATGAAATTCTTGTCAAAGGCGCTGAGGTCACCCCATTCACTGATGTTGACGGAGTTGGAAGTAACGGTGATTCCGGCACAGGTTCCCCCGATGGTCAAGGCGTCAATCGCAGCCTTAGTGATCACCGGTGCTCCAGTGGTGTCGATTGAGAAGTCGCCGCCATAGCCGTTTGTCAAATCTCTAATTGCTTGAACCGGCTCCGCATCGTTAGTGTTAATGGTGTGGGTCGCGCCCAGCTCTTTGGCAAGTTCCAGTCGGTTATCGTTCCGGTCCACCGCAATGATCTTGGTACAACCCGAAATCTTGGCGGCCATTATTGCAGCAAGGCCAACGGCACCAGTCCCAAAGACGGCGATAGTTTGCCCTGGCCGTGGCTGAAGGGCGTTTAAGACGGTCCCAGAACCAGTAACGTAGCCGCAACCGAGCGGGCCAAATTTCCGCAGGTCAAGGTCCTTGTCGATCTTAACGGCGTTCCGTTGTTCAACGACCGTGGTAGTTGCAAATAAGGACTGGTTGAGCATATTTGAAATGTGCTGGTCATCCTTGCTGAAATTGTAGTCACCGTCTGGCCGCACCCCCATCAAGTCGCCTCTCGGTGTAGTTGCGACATTGGCCGGCGTGACCCGTGGAACACTTATCACAGGTTCCATCAGTCCAGTATGATAAAATAACGTGGAAGTCGGTAATGTTGGCGCCAACTTTCTCAACGATCTCGGAGCCCTCGTGTCCGAGAATCGCTGGGTAACCAACTGATGCTTCGCCGACCCGGATTGCTTCGTCAGAGTGACAAAGTCCGCTGGCAACGATGTGAACTTGTAAGTCGGTTGGGCCGACCTCGTGTAATTCAATGTTGTCCTCAATGATAAATGGCGCACCGACGTCCTTAACAACTGCTGCTGTGACTTTCATAATTACACCTCCGTAGTGTTGATTTAATATCATGACACCCTTAATTCAGTTCATATTGAAAAATAGTTCACGAGTTGCTAAAAGAAGGCACTTTATTGTAATCTGGTATCAAAAAGGTAACTAGGGAGGGGGTTAAAATGGCGCGAAATACATATTTGCTAGGGATTGACTACTTGATTGATCTGGTGAAGGGAAAGTATAAGACTTCCATTATTTGCCAACTGGGCAAGCAAGATCAACATTTTGGTAAACTATTGCGCAACGTTAACCTTGAAAATCACGACCAAGTCACCAAAAAGGTGCTGTCGCAGCAACTAAAAGTGCTGATTGCGGCTGGAATAGTAAGCCGGACGATTATCCCAACGATGCCGCCCCAGACACAGTATGCTCTCACCCCGGTCGGCAAACAGATCCGTGAATTGATGGTGAAGCTGTCGCTAACGGGAGAGCAGCTGGTTAAAGAAAACAACCCCCAGGTGACGATTGGATATTCGTATGGCTGTATTAGTGAGCCTGGTCTTCACCCACGAAATGAGTAATATGTTATAATGAGATTATTGGGTTAGCCCGGCAATGAATTTTTGGAGAATTACTCAAGTGGCTGAAGAGGCGCCCCTGCTAAGGGTGTAGGTCGTGCAAACGGCGCGAGAGTTCGAATCTCTCATTCTCCGTTGTGTGAAGGTCTTCCGTTGAGGAGGCCTCTTTTTATTTGGGTGGATAGGTATCCAGCAAAAAAACGCTTTACAAACAGAAAGTGCAAGTTTACACTAAAAGTGAATTTAAACGCAATTTTCTTCGGGGCCGGGTGAAATTCCCAACCGACGGTGACAAGGCAACTTGAAGTCCGTGACCTGCTAGCCAACAGTGGTTAGTAGCTGAACCAGTGCGAGTCTGGTACCGACAGTATAGTCTGGATGGGAGAAGAAAACGCTGTACACACTACCAGTTTAAAGATGGCCCCGGATAACACGCTTGTTATCCGGGTTTTAATTTTTAAACCAGGAAACCAACCTAGTGCAGACCAGTAGAAAACGCCCCGTGAGAAATCGCGGGACGTTTTTTTGATGGGAAGGTGACGTGATGAATGATGAAGATTTGATGGGCCTAGCAGTCGCGGCGGCCAAGCAGGCCGGAGTGGCAACCTGGCGGAACCCCCAGGTCGGGGCCGTGGTGGTCAAAAACGGTCACGTGCTGGCAACGGGGCATACCCAGCCCTATGGCGGTCCCCATGCGGAGCGGGATGCCCTCAGCCAACTTGCCCCGAGGCAGGCTGCCGGAGCGACCCTCTATGTAACCCTGGAACCCTGCAACCACTACGGCAAACAGCCGCCCTGTACCCAGCTGATTATTGACTCTGGGATCCAGCGGGTAGTTGTCGCCCAGCTCGATCCCCACGCTTTAGTCACTGGTAAAGGGGTTGCTGCCTTACGCCACCACGGGATTGAAGTGGTGACCGGGATCGGCACTCAGCAGGCAGCACAGGTTAACCCGCACTACAACTTCTTTTACCGTCACCACCGTCCCTGGGTGACCCTCAAACAGGCGGTGAGTCTCGATGGACGGGTTAGCGCCGGGCCTGGGCAACGGACGGCAATCACCAACCAGGCGGTTTACCGACGGGTCCACCAAGAACGGGCCGGTTTTCAGGGAATTGTCATCGGAAGCACGACGGCGATTGTGGATGACCCAATCCTGGTGCCGACGCCCCAACTCGCCCACCTGCCAATCCGGGTAGTGTTGGATCGCCGGGGCCGGTTGGCGAACTATCCTGATCGTCAGCTTTTTCGGGACGGCCTGGCACCAACCTGGGTGTTTACGGAAAGGAAATCCTTGCCCGACCGCCTCGGCCCGCGGGCACGGGTCTTCGTGTTACCGGACTGTTCGGTACCGGCGGTCGTTCAAGTGCTAGCCGAAGAAGGCGTTCAATCATTGTATGTTGAGGGCGGACCAACGATTCAAAACGCCTTCGCCCGGGCTGGACTGGTGGAGGAGGTCCTGACCTACCTTAGCCCGGTCATGCTTGGCCAGGAAGGGGTGCCGGGCTTTGCGCCACCAGAAACGTGGAAGTTTCAGGACCAGCAGCTAGAACTTTTAGGAAACAACGTCCGAATTGCGGAAAGGGAGCGGCAAGATGTTTAGTGGATTAGTACAAGGAACTGGCAAAATTACGGAGTTGCAAAAGCGGGGCGAGACGATCGAACTGACGCTGGCGCCGACGAACGCGGAAATATTAACGGAACTGGCAATCGGGGACTCGGTCGCCGTTGACGGCACCTGCCTGACCGTGGTTGTTCGGTACCAGCAGGCGTTTCGGGTGACCCTAATGCCCCAAACTTTTGAGAAGACGACTTTTCAGGAGCGGCACACAGGTGACCTGGTCAATTTGGAACGGTCGGTGCAGGTTGGTGACCGCTTGGAGGGCCACATTGTTACGGGGCACATCGATGAGGTGACGCACGTGGTCGGGCGCCGGGTCAATGAAAATGCGATTGAGGTCCGCTTCGCCCTCCCACGCCGGCTCCAAGGCCAGGTGGTCGCCCAGGGGAGCGTCGCCATCAACGGGGTCAGCCTGACGGTCATGGCGGTCGGTCCGGATTGGTTTTCCGTCGGTCTGATCCCGCATACCCAGACCGTAACCAACCTCGACCAGCTCCAGGAAGGGAGTTTGGTTAACTTGGAAACCGACATTTTAGGCAAGTACGTTGTCGCAAACTTACAGAGAGGGGCGGAATAAACGATGGACGTTAAGAAAATACAAGCAGCGATTGAGCAGCTAAAACAGGGTGGGCTGGTTATTGTTATGGATGACCTTGACCGGGAAGCCGAAGGGGATTTGGTCGGCCTCGCTAGCAAGGCCACGCCCGCTAAGGTCAACTTCATGACCAAGCACGCCCGGGGGTTGATGTGCGTACCAATGGCGCCCTCCGTGGCTGACCGGCTCGAACTGCGGCAGATGACGGTGGATAATACGGACCCGTTCGGCACGGCCTTTACGATTAGCGTTGACCACCATTCAACGACCACCGGGATTTCTGCTTTTGACCGCTGCCGAACAATCAGCCACCTGGCGGATCCGGCTTCCCGGAACGCTGATTTTTATAAGCCGGGGCATATTTTCCCACTGGTTGCTAAGGCTGGCGGGGTGCTGGAACGGAACGGTCATACCGAGGCGGCGGTCGACCTCGCCAAGCTGGCGGGGGTCGAACCGGTGGCCTACATTTGCGAAATTCTCAAGGATAACGGTGAGATGGCCCGGTCGCCGGAGCTCCACGAAATGGCGGCGGAGTACGGCTTGCCGATCATCACAATTAAGGACCTGCAGGAATACCGGCGAAACCCGGTGAGTAGGCCGGTAGCGGAGGTCAAGCTGCCGAGCGCATACGGCGACTTTCGCCTACGCCGGTTTACCGGTGACAACTTGGCCCTTATCAAGGGTAACCTCGCTGGTGAAGAACCGGTCCTAGTGCGCCTGCATTCGGAGTGCTTTACCGGAGATGTTCTGGGGTCACTCCGCTGCGACTGCGGTCCCCAACTTCACGCGGCGATGGAGCGGATCAGCGCGGCTGGTCGCGGTGTGGTCCTCTACCTGCGCCAAGAGGGGCGGGGAATCGGCTTGGCAAACAAGCTCCGGGCCTACCGTCTCCAGGAGCAAGGCTACGATACCGTGGAGGCGAATGAACAGCTGGGTTTCCAGCCCGATGAACGCCAGTACGATCTGGCCGCGAAGATGCTCAAACAGCTCGGGGTTCGCCGGGTGGCCCTTTTGACCAATAACCCGGATAAGATCAGCCAGTTAGGACTCGACGGGATTGAAATTGCCCGGCGGGTCCCGCTGGAAATTCAGCCCAACCGGTATGACCGGCACTATCTGACGACGAAGAAGGAAAAATTTCACCACTTATTAACATTGGAGGCAGATTAAGATGAATGAATACCAAGGAAAATTTGACCAAACGAACCTGCGAATTGCAATTGTAGTGGGGGATTTTAATTCGACGGTGACTAGCCAGCTGGTTGCTGGAGCGGTTGGCACTCTGGAAAAGTTCGGCCTGGCAAGCGACCGGATCGACGTTTACCATGTTCCAGGGGCCTTTGAGATTCCCTTCGCTGCCAAGCGCTTGGTGGCGACGGACCGCTACGACGGCGTGATGACTCTCGGGGCCGTAATCAAGGGCGGGACCGACCACTACGACTTGATTTGCCAAAGCGTCACTAAGGGGATTATGGAACTCAACCTGCAGGGGAAGGTGCCGGTGACCTTTGGAATTTTGACGACCGACAACATCGACCAGGCCCTGCAACGGTCCGGCCTCAAAATGGGCAACGAGGGCAGCAGTACTGCTCAAAGCCTGCTAGAGATGATCTCCCTGGCGCGGCAGATTGGGTAAAATAATGTAAAATCCCCCGACTTAGTTACGGTAACTAGAGCGGGGGATTTCATGGTTCAGATTGAGACTTGCGACGTGCAAATCGCGTCTCGCTATTTAATCGGCAGGGGTAGAACCACTAAAATTAAGTAGACGATTCGCTTCCATAACGGCCATTTTTTATCTTTCAAGACGTCATCAAACGTCCTACTCACTCCTTTTTCGTAGCAGCGACTATTAATATCCCAGCATTAATTACCATGAGGAAAACATAGGGATAAAATACCCATCCAGGTGCGGTATCCCAATACTGATCAAAGATTACCAAGCCAATCAGGAAGAGGGTATTTAGTGATGAACAGATTGCAATGACGGAACTACGGTTATTTGCTTTCGTTTAGTCCTCCTTTCGCTCCTAGCCGAACTGCTACTTTGACGCTAGCTTGCGTTTCTCACAGTTGTACCCTTCAACAAAATTTTTAACTTCCGTCAGTCGTTTCAGAGTGAGCAAGTTTGCAATCTTAATTAATAGCAGAGGGTAGAATTTAAATCTGCCCCCATTTTGGAAATCCCGCCGTGCTTGTTGCTGACCCATCCAAAAATCGGATACCGGATTAGCCTGGTTGGCTTCGTAAGAATAGTTTTGGTCGAATTGCCTGTCCGTATAATTCTGTTTTACGTAATCATGGAGTTACTTTAATCGAATTTTGCGACAAAATGCAACAATTGTATTAAGCTTCACCCCCTCAATACAATAAAATTAAAAAAATCCAATAAAACTCTTGAAATCTAATTTATTTTTAATCAAAATGCTCTCAATAATTAAATCTAGCAAAAAATACTGGTAGTAATGAAGTACTTGTCTAGTGATGTCACAGAGAGCACCGGTGGTGAGAGGGTGCGATGACTATTCAACGAAAGATTATTACTTAAGCAGCTGCTTCTTGAGGCGGCTTGGTAGCACCCATTACCGTGCAGCGTATCGCAATTTTTGCCGTACGTGATGAGGATCCAGCTGTGAAGCTGGATTGAAGTTAGGTGGTACCACGAGTTAATCGTCCTTTATTCGAGATGAATAGAGGGCGATTTTTTGTTAGAGTTAGAGCATTTACATTAAAAAGGAGTGTGTTGATGATGAAGTATGGAATTATTGGTGCAGGTGCAATGGGTGTGCGTTTTGGGGCAATGATGCAGGAAAATGCCGGGATTGACGTTGATTACATTGAAACCTGGGAACCCAATATTGAACGAATCAAGGAACAGGGCGGGGTGTCAATCGCCCGGGACCACCAAAACCGTCATATCATCCCCGTTAACATTTACCGACCGGAAGAATATCACGGCCATCCGGACGTCTGGATCATCTTCAAAAAGCAAATGCAGTTGGCAGAGGAGTTGGAACGGGACAGCCAGGCCGGCATCTTCCATTCGGACCAGTACGTCTTCTCGGCAATGAACGGGATGGGGCACTTTGAAAAGATTGCCAAGTACTTCCCGGCCGACCACATCATCTGCGGGACCGCGATGATTGCGACCCGGATGGATGCGTCGGGGGACGTTGACTTTATGGGGCCGGTAGGTTCCGAACAGATGCACATGGCCCGGTACAATAACGAACGGCCGGATGCTGTTGTCCAACAGGTCTTCGATGATTTTACGCAGGCTGACCTGGGTCCCATTTTCGCTGACGAGTGGAAGGGGATGTGCATGTCCAAGGTCGTTTTCAATGCCGTCTGCAATACCCTTTGCACCATGTTTGAAATCCAAATGGGGCAGTTTATCGCTTATGATGGCGTGAAAGAAATGGCCCGCCAGCTTTTTGACGAAGCATTCGATGCTTGCGAACGGGCTGGGATTTACCTGATTGAGTCGCGGCAAGAGGAAACTGACTCGGTAATCTCAATCTCCCAGGCTTACAAGTACCACTACCCGTCGATGTATCAAGATTTCAGCAAGGGGCGGCCAACCGAGGTTGACTATATTAACGGCTACATTGCCAAACTGGGCCGGGAACACGACTATGTCTGCAAGACGCATGAATTCGTCGTCCATGAAGTTCACCTGGAGGAAACCATGCGGCAGTTTAAGCAGTCAGCTTAGGCTTAGTAGATGTGGTATTGATTACGATATGTAAAAGCGTTTGAAAATCACAATTCCAGACGCTTTTTTTTGAAACTAATTAAGGATTACTAATAACGTACCAGGGTTTGAACTTGCCATTACCCTACTTCAACAACTCTGGGTCAATCTCCAGCTGCCCGTGGTAGTACTTCCGGTCGTGGTCGCTGATTTTGCGCAGGACCCTGGCGGGAGTACCGACGGCGACGACATTGGCGGGGATGTCCTTGGTGACCACGGCTCCTGCGCCAATGACGCTGTTATCACCGATTGTCACTCCAGGAACCACGATGACGCCGGCACCGAGCCAGCAGTTCTTGCCGATGTGGATGGGGAGGTTGTACTGGTAGCCGTGTTCACGCAGTTCTGGCAGGATGGGGTGCCCAGCCGAGGCGAGGGTGACGTTGGGCCCCATCATTGTGTGGTCGCCGATGTAAACGTAGGTGTCATCGACAATTGTCAGGTTAAAGTTGGCGTAAACATGGGCGCCCAGTTCCACGTGCCAGCCGCCCCAGTTGGCGTGGAAAGGCGGTTCGATGTAGGCACCCTCACCGACTTTGGCAAACATCTTAGTCAGCAGTGCCTGCCGCTTGGCCGTTTCGGTCGGCAGAGTCGCGTTGTATTCGTACATCGGCATCATCGCCTTAGTCTGCTTAGCGAGAATTTGCGGATCTTCCGGGTCGTAAATTTTACCGGAGTGCAGTTTATTATCAATCTCCATTATTTAAAACCTCCGTAAGCGTTTTCTTTGATTCTACCATTTACCACCGTTGGCAAGGGTACCGGCCCGCAAACTTTTCCAAAGTTTAAGGGGCCGAATTTGTTCAAATCGTAAGCCCAATTTACGGTATGATGGCAGGTAATTAGGATTAGAAAGCAGTTCATGTGGACTTGCCCCGCATCGTGGAAATTTACAACCAGATTATCCCATCCCGCCTGGCCACAGCGGACCTGGAGCCGGTCACCGTGGCCGACCGTGAAGCTTGGTTTGCCTCATTTACGGCCACCCATCCGCTGTGGGTAATTACCCAAGGAGATCAAATCATTGGCTGGTTTGCCCTCGAACCATTCTATGGCCGTCCCGCCTACGAACATACGGCCGAGATCAGTATCTACATTGACCAAGCGGTCCGCCACCAGGGAGTAGGGAGCCGGGCCCTGCAATTTGTCATTGACCAGTTGCCACAGTTGGGGATCACCGCCATCGTGGCCTACATCTTCGGTCATAACCAGCCAAGCCTCAAGCTCTTCCGCCACTTCGGCTTTGCGGAGTGGGGCAGCCTGCCGCGGGTTGCAGAATTAGATGGTGTGCAACGGGACCTCAAAATTTTGGGCCGGCGTTTTGATTAAGTTTATCAGCGTGCCATCCCGACTGCGGCCGCCAGAAGGCCACCGGCTAGTGAGAGTACGGCGTAGCTAGCCGCGGCCCACCAGCGGTGACTATGAATCAGGGTCACTAATTCGACATTGTAGGTGGAAAAGGTGGTGTACCCGCCTAAAACTCCGGGACCGAAGAAGGCCATTAGTAAACCGTTGCTAGCGAGGTAATGCGTCGCCAAACCAAGCGTGAAGGCGCCCGTTAAATTAATCATCAGGGTGGCAAGGGGCCAGTTCCAGGGTAGCTTTTTGCCAGCCAGGGTCAGTAGGTAGCGTAAAATGGCACCGATGGCGGCACCCGTACTTGTTAATACCATCTTAGTCCCTCCCTAATCGACGGCCCAGCCAGGCGCCTAGCAGAGCCATTACTAGGCCGCCGCAACTGCTGACGATGAAGTATAGACCCGCAGCAAGGGGATGGGACTGCCAGAGCTGGATGGTGGTAGTGGCAAAGGTTGAGAAGGTCGTCAGGGCCCCGATTAACCCAGTTCCGAGCCCCAGGGAAAGCCAGTCGGCCACGAGTTTTCGTTCGATGACGGTGTAGGTGAGCAGGGCCAGCAAAAAGGAGCCAATTAGGTTGCAGCCTAGGATACCCACCACGCCCCAACTGCTATTGACAAGGTAACGGAGCATTCCGCCCCCGAATGCAAACAGCCCTACAACAATGACTTTTCTTATCTTCATCTTCAATTCTCCATTCTGGATCGTGACCACAAAAAAACGTCCCTCACAGTAGTTACTGTAAGGGACGCGCACCCGTCCCCTCACAGAGACAGGTGTCATCAACTGGTTTACGCCAGTGGTTCATTGCGAACACCATCGCATTTAATATCGTTTGTAGTTTAGCACCGGGATGACCGACAATCAAGGCCCGGTTACGGGTTAAACTTCCTTGACCGCTGTATCAATTGGTGTGTCGCCGCTCCGCATCATGATAACCTTGCCGATGGTGTTGTCATTTGCCAGTACCGTGGCGAGCACCTGGGCAACGTCTGGGATCGGGTTGGTAGTGTCGTCACCTTCGCCAAAAGTGACCCTGCCGGTGGCTGGCTCTTCAGTTAGGGTTGCTGGTTGGACAATTGTGTAGTTCAAGTCGGTGTTGTGGATTAGGTAGTTGTCAGCGAAGAATTTGGCGATGTTGTAGTCGGTAATCGCTGCTAGGGCAGGGTAGTCAGCCCACTTTTCTGGCTGGAGGGCGTACATTGAGCTGAGCATAATGTAGCGTTTGATCCCCGCCCGTTCGGCAGCTTGCATGGTCTTAACAGCACCCATCGCGTCGGTTTGCAGGAGGTCCTTGCCCCGGGAACCGGCAACGAAGTATACGGCGTCAGCACCGGCCATCAGGCTAGCAATTTTGGCAACGTCACCGTGAAGGTCGAGGGTGACGGGAGTGACACCTGCCAGCTGGACAATCTTTTCGGGGTGCCGTGCGCCCGCGATGACCTGGTGCCCGTCAGCAACAAGGTCCTTGATCAGGTCGGTTGCGACCCGGCCGGAGCCACCAGCAACAAATACTTTACTCATCATGAATTCCTCCCTGTGAATTTATTCAGTTATAGTTTAACTGATTGCTAGTTAGTTCGGAAGCAAAAGTAACTGGGGCTGCATTCTGAGAGTAGGATAAACCGTGAAACTAGCCCGGCTGGTTCGTCTCTCCACCTCCGTTGACGCGCAGCAATCTTATTTGAGCTATTACGCTGAAGCATTTTTATCTTTAAAACAGCAAAAAGGCTGTGACATAAGCCCGATTACTTTAATAAAAAGCGAACAGCGCAGTACACAAATGGGCTCCAGTGCTCGGCAAAGCCGAACTCTGAAGCCCTATTTGTGCTTGCGGGGGCGTGAAGACGAAGTCATAAATGACTTCTGTCACGCTCCCAGCCGCCCTGATTATGCCAAAACTAATCGGAGCGTTTTTTTCTTATACAAACTTATAGCCAAAGCCCCGCACAGTCAGCAGGTGAGCGGGCTTGTGCGGGTCGTCCTCCAACTTATCACGCAGGTGGCTGATGTGGATGTCGACGATCCGTGAACTCGCCAGGAGATCGTACCCCCAGACACCGGACACTAACTGTTCCCGGCTGAGGACCTGGTTGTGGTGGTTGATTAAGTATGAGAGCAGTTGAAACTCCTTGGGCGTTAGTTCGACCGGCTGCCCGGCCTTCTTAACCGTGTAGTTGGCCTGGTCGATCGTCCAGTCGTTGGCGGCAATTACCGCATTCTCTTCTGGCGCCTCGGCTGGTGCTGGTTTCGCAAACTGGACGTGGCGGTAAAGCCACAGTCGCTGCTCTACCCGCGCCCGAAAGATGCGTTCATCAACCGGCAGGGCAAGGACGTCATCGACCTGCGCGTGGAAGAGTTTCCGCTGGATCCGGTCTGTCACTTCGGGGGCCAGAATTATAATCGGGCCGGTGAGCTGGTGCCGAACTAAGGTCATGGTGGCAATCGTCGTATCGAGGCTGACATGACTGAGGTCCCACCAAATACCGGTGACCGGGCGTTGCTCCAGGGCGACCACGAGGCCGGTCGGGGTAGTGATTTGGGTGAGCTGCCAGCGGGCCTTCTTGCAGGTGGCCGTCAGTTGGTCCACGAGTTCCGCTGACTGGCTCATTAATAGAAATTCTTTCGCCATTCGGGATTATTCTCCAGTATTTACATAACTTTTACATTGCTTCAATTAAAAGTTTACAGTGGCTTGCTATTCTTATTTGTATCATAGGAAATCCGTAAAGACAACTAGGAGGCCAATCATGCGGAGAATATTATTGGGAATCATCCTGGCGGCGCTCGTCGGCGGCCTGGGAGCTGGCTGGGTGGCTGCCAAACACCACCCTGCTCAGGAGAAGGTTACGATCGTCGGTTCAACCGCGCTGCAACCACTAGCTGAGGCGGTCGCAGCCAGGTATCGCCAGGGGCAGTCAACTACCAACATTACCGTCCAAGGCGGCGGCTCTGGGACGGGGCTGAGCCAGGTCCAGGCCGGGGCAGTCAACATCGGTTCTGCAGACATCTTTGCTAGCCAGCAGGACGGCATTGATGCCCACAAACTCCGGGACCACATCGTTGCCGTGTCGGGAATTGCCCCGATTGTCAATCCCAAGCTGGGGGTCAAAAACCTCACGATGACCCAGCTGCGCCGGATTTTCACTGGGCAAATCACCAACTGGCGTCAGGTCGGCGGCCCGGACCTGCCGATTACCGTGATTAACCGGGCCAACGGGAGCGGAACCCGGCTGGCCTTTGAGCAGACGGTCCTCACTAAGGGTGACCATGCCGTTCAGGCCCAGGAGCAGGACTCTAACGGGACGGTGAAGGAAATCGTCACGAACACTCCCGGAGCCATTTCCTACATCTCCTTTGCCTACCTCAACAAGACAGTTCAGCCATTAAAAATCAACGGGGTTGCCCCGACGGCCAGCAACGTCACGACCAACCGCTGGCCGCTCTGGTCTTATGAACACCTGTACACGCAGCGGCAGCCGAGCCGGGCGACCCAGCAATTTATCAAGTACATGCAGTCGGGAAAGGTCCAAAATGGTTTGGTGAAGGAGGCCAATTACGTCAGCATCCACGAGATGAAAGTAACCAAGTCGGCAACCGGCCAGGTAAGTGAAAGGAAGTAACAGGATGGATAAAGTCAAACAGGAGCTGCTGACCCCGTCTGCGGAGAGCCGTCAGGATTGGCGGGGGAAAATCATCAGCTATTTAGCAATTATAGTTATCGGCGGCTTAGTCGCCACGATCCTCATTTTCTTAACGAGCAAGGGCTTGGCACTCTTCACCAAGGATGGCTATTCCCTGGGCAAATTCCTGAGCGGCGTGAACTGGCAGCCGAGTCATCACTTGTATGGTGCCTTGCCGATGATCGTCACCTCCTTTGCAGTGACCCTCCTGGCAGGAATTGTTGCCTTACCCCTAGCCCTGGTCAGTGCGGTCGCAATTACGGAAATGCTGCCCCCGCGGGTCAACCAGCTCATCCAGCCCGTCATTGAGCTGCTGGTCGGCGTTCCCTCGGTCGTCTATGGCTACGTTGGCCTGACCGTGATCGTGCCGCGGCTGGGCCGGCTCTTTGGCGGAACCGGCTTTGGAATCCTGGCAGCCACCTGCGTGCTCTTCTTGATGGTGTTACCAACCATGACCTCAATGACGATTGACAACCTCCGGCAAGTTCCAAAACAATACCGGCTCGCTTCGGCAGGGCTGGGGGCGACCCGTTGGCAGACCATTATCCGGGTAGTGATCCCCAGTGCCAAGGGCGGCATCCTAACAGCAATGATCTTTGGGATGGCCCGGGCTTTTGGTGAGGCCCTCGCCGTGCAAATGGTGATTGGGAACGCGGCGGTCCTGCCGCACGGGCTGATGTCTTCGGCCGCGACCCTGACCAGTGTGCTGACGACTGGAATCGGGAACACCGTCATGGGGACCACCTCCAACAACGCCCTCTGGTCACTGGCGTTTATCTTGTTGCTAATGTCATTGGCGTTCAACCTGCTTCTCCGGCTGGTCGCCAAGAAAGGGGCTCACTAATGCGGGCAGAAAAAGTTGATAAAATTGCCACTGCGGTTGTTCTCTCGCTGGCCGGGCTGGTTGGCCTGTTAATCATCAGTTTCCTGGCCTACCTCCTCGTTGTCGGCCTGCCAAACGTTTCCTGGCACTTCCTCTTCTCACCAGCCGAATCCTTCAAGAGCGGTGGCGGAATCCGGGACCAGTTGTTTAACTCCTTATACCTAGTCGTCTTGACCATGCTGGTCTCGGTACCCCTGGCGTTGTGCGCGGCCATCTACTTGAGCGAGTACGCGCCGCAAAACCGCCTGACGGCCACCCTCCGCCTGGCAATCGAGGTGCTGAGCTCCTTGCCGTCAGTGGTAATTGGCCTGTTCGGTTACCTGGTCTTCGTGCTCCAGTTTGGCCTGGACTTTTCCCTGCTAGCGGGGGCCCTGGCGCTGACCATTTTGAACCTGCCCCTGTTGACACGGTCCTGCGAGGACGCTTTGCAGCAGGTACCGCAGTTGCAACGCCAGGCCGGCTTGGGACTGGGGATGTCGAAGTGGCGAGTGACCACCAAGATTGTCTTGCCGGCGGCCCTGTCTGGCATTATCACCGGGGCCATTCTGAGTGCCGGGCGGATTTTTGGGGAAGCGGCGGCCTTGATTTACACCGCGGGACAGAGTTCTCCAGCGATCAGCTACACCGATTGGAACCCCTTCAGTCCGACCAGCTTCCTCAACCCGTTGCGCCCGGCGGAAACCCTGGCGGTCCATATTTGGAAGGTCAACAGCGAGGGCTTGGTTCCCGACGCCCGGGCCGTTTCCAATGGGTCCGCGGCGGTCTTGATTATTACGATCTTAGCGTTCAATTTACTCGCCCGCTTGGTTGGCTACCTGATTAAGCGGCGACTGGCAAAGTAAGGATGGGATAAAATGACAGAACAAATCGCACTAGAAGTCAAAGACCTCCACGTCGCTTACGGCGACAAACGGGTGGTCCAGGACGTGTCACTGAAGTTTCCGGCCCGCCAGATCACGGCAATGATTGGCGCGTCAGGATCGGGGAAGTCGACGGTCCTGCGGAGTCTTAACCGGATGAACGATAATCTCGCTACCGTGACCGGGATGATTAATTTTCACGGTTTCAACATCAACCAGCCGGACGTCAACGTTTACCGGGTTCGGCAGCAAATCGGGATGGTTTTCCAACAGCCGACCCCCTTTCCACTGTCAATTTACGAGAACGTCATCTACGGCCTGCGGTTGGCCGGGGAGCGTGACCGCCAGGTACTGGACCAGCGGGTGGAGGAGAGTCTCCGCCAGGCCGCCCTGTGGGATGAAGTCAAAGACCAGCTAAAGGAGAGCGCACTGGCACTTTCCGGGGGCCAGCAGCAGCGGCTCTGTATCGCGCGGACGCTGGCGGTTCGGCCAGAAATCATCTTGATGGACGAGCCAACTAGTGCTCTTGACCCGGTTTCGACTTCGCAAATCGAGGATACCCTAGTACAATTAAAGGAACAGTTTACCATTATCATGGTGACCCACAACATGCAGCAGGCGTCGCGGTCGGCGGATTGGACAGCCTTCATGCACCAGGGCCGGCTGGTCGAATTCGGCCCGACTTCGCAGATTTTCATGAACCCGCAGGAAGAGCAAACGGCAGACTACCTCAGCGGTAAGTTTGGTTAGGAGGAAGACCATGGGAGCAATCTTTGATGATGAATTAAAACGGCTGCGCGGCCGCTTTATGGAGATGGGAATTGACGCCAGCGAGCAAATCTACCAAGCGACGAAGGCCTTTAATGAAAAGGATGCCCAGCTGGCTCGCCAGGTACTAGAAAATGACCACCAGCTAAACGACGAGGAAATTCAGCTGGAAAAACAGGCCCTCAAGCTGATGGCCCTCCAGCAACCGGTGGCGACGGACTTTCGAAAGATTATTTCAATCTTGAAGGCCAGTTCGGATGTCGAACGGTTAGGGGATTACGCAGCCCACATCGCCCGGGCAGGAATCAGGCTGAGCGCGGACGAAGCTGACGAGCAGGTCGAAAAGCAGATTGAGAAGATGATGATGATCGTTCGCCAGATGCTGGAGAAGGTCATGGACGCCTACGTCTATACCGATGAGCAGAAGGCCTACGAGGTCGCCAACGAGGACTTGCAGGTCGACCTGATCTACGTCCAGCAGCAGGATGCCATCATGGATGCCCTGGTCAAGTCGCGGAAGGACGTCAAAAGCTACGGGACCTACCTCTCCGTGATCCGCTACCTGGAGCGGGCCGGGGACCACATTGTCAACTTGGCGGAGTGGATTATTTATAGCGGCTCGGGCAAACTCGTGGAACTAAACCCAGGTAAGGCCGACCCCGCGATGGTCAAGCGAAAGTTAAAAGAAGAAAATTAATGTCTTGGGGCTGGCAGCGGGAGAACTCGCGGCCAGCCTTTTTAGCACTGTAAATTCCTCGAAAGTGCTAAGATAGAAATAATCAACGAATTTGAGGAGGCAGATTATGTCTGAACAAGAACTAACGGCCAAGATGGTTAAAGAATACCAACAGGCCTTTCACCACCGGCGGGACGCGGCCGTCATCGCCCGGGCCATTCAAAAGAACGGGATTAAGAACGCCAGCGAGGACCCGGCGGCCAGCGAACGGCTCCACCGGGCATTTTCGTACGAAATCAAAACCGGGAAGCCAAGCAACCAACGGCACAGTGGGCGCTGCTGGTCATTTGCGGCCCTGAACACGCTCCGGCACAAGTTCGCCACGAAATACCACTTCAAGGATTTTGAACTTTCCCAAAACTACCTGTTCTTCTGGGACCGGATCGAACGGGCCAATATGTTCTTCCAAAAAGTGATTGCGACCGCGGATCGGCCGCTCCATGACCGGCTGGTCGACTTTTACCTTAACTTCGCCCTAAATGACGGTGGTCAGTGGGCTAACGCGGCTTCAATTGTTGAAAAGTACGGGGTTGTTCCAGAATACGTGATGCCGGACACCCACAACACTAAGGACACCAGCGATGTGGCCGAAGTGATGAACTACCTGATGCGCAAGGACGCGTTGGAATTGCGGCGGATGGTCAGCCACGGGGATAGCGAGGATGAACTTGCCAAGGCCCGGGAACGGATGATGGCTGACGTGTACAAGGTCGCTGCCTATGCCTTTGGTGAACCACCGGTTAAGTTTGACCTGGAATTCCGTGATGACGACAAGAAGTTCCACCAGGTACTGGATTTGACGCCCCTTGACTTCTATCACCAGTACTTTGATACCAACTTCAACGACTACGTGGTCGTTACCAATGCACCCGATCACGACTACCAGCAGGTTTACTCCATGCCAAGCCAGGATAACGTTGTCGGTGGGGTGCCGATTAAGTTTGTCAACGTTCCATTCGCAGACCTGCAGGAAGCCGCGATCAAGCAGCTGAAGGCCGGGGAAACTGTCTGGGTCGGCAATGATGTTCTCCAGCAGATGGACCGCAAGCGGGGACTGATGGACGCCAAGCTCTTCCACCGTGAGGAATTATTGGGGGTCGACTTCACCATGGACAAGAAGGGCCGGCTGGAATCGCGGCAGGCAATGGTTTCTCACGCCATGACCCTGACCGGTTTTGACCTGGTAAATGACCAGCCAACTCGCTGGAAGATTGAAAACAGCTGGGGCAAGGATAACGGTGACAACGGCTACTTCGTGATGACCCAGGATTGGTTTGAGGAATACACCTACGAGGCCGTCATCAACAAGAAGTACCTGAGTAAGGACCTCCAAGACTTAGCCGCTCAGCAGCCAGTTGAACTGACAGCTTGGGATTCTTTGCAGTAGATAATTTTTAGAAAAGCAAAACAGGGGTTCAGAAGTGGCCGTAGCCGGGTTCTGAACCCCCGTTTTAACATCACTTGAGAAAGCGCTTTCTAAGATGTATCATTGACGATAAGTGGGCAAGTGTTAATGAATGAAAGGAAGATTGACATGACAGATTACAAGCAAGAACTGAATGAAGTAATGGCAAACAACAAGAACCTCTTTGCTAGCACCGGCGCAACCGGAAAGGCATTCCTCGGTGTTCATGAGGAGGCAATTAAGGCGGGGGCATTGGATAGCAAGACGAAGGCCCTGGAAGCACTCGGCATTGCGGTAGCGATTCGCTGTGAGGGCTGCATTGTTCAGCACGTCAAAGGGGCGATTAAGCTGGGAGCAACCCGGGACGAAATCGTCGAAACGATTAACGTTGCCATCATGATGGGTGGCGGCCCATCTACCGTTTATGGTGGGAAGGCCCTAGCCTGTGCGGACCAATTCCTAAAGAATTAGAAGTAAATAGGGTAGTGAAATGCTGCTAGTGATGATTTATCATACATTAGTAGCATTTTTGTATTATTAAAATTTAAGAAGTTTTAAGGTTGCTTAATTAAGCCCTAAGCCAACCGCTAATTTATTGTACCCGGTATTGCAAGTTGATAAACTAAAATCAGCAAATGTCACTAGTCACCGGGAGAAAGACCCGAACTGTAATATCACAGGGTAACGATAGAAAGGTTTGAGGACGATGGTTAGCGATAAACACGGATTAAAGGACCAGGTAGCTGGTAAGCTCAAGGAGGTCAAAGGTAAGTTGACCAATGATAAGGGTGAACAGGTAGCCGGCAAGGTCCAAAAAACTTTTGGCAAGGCGAAGGATAAATTGCAGGACGTTAAAGAAAAGATGAGCGAGAAAACAAGGGAGGCGAAATAAATGCATTGGTTATGGGTATTAATTGTCGGTGGTGTGATCGGGTTAGCAGCTGGTGCCATCACCAGGCGGGGCGGCTCAATGGGTGTTATTAGCAACATCATTGCCGGATTGGTTGGGTCGGCTCTTGGGGAAGCAATCCTCGGTGCATGGGGCCCACAGGTAGCAGGGATGGCAATTATTCCATCAATTGTCGGGGCGGTCATCTTGGTACTGATTGTTTCATTGATCTTTGGGATTCGCCCTGAAACATAAGAAAATTTAAGCCAAAAGGGAAGATAATCGCGGTCACTTTACGAATGACACTACATTATCTTCCCTTTTTATGTTGGCTATGTTTCACATGAAACTTAATCCTGCTTAACAATTTCCTGCTTCCAGTGGTGGAGGTGCTGCCTGGTAATTACGCAGAGACCATCATCACCGGCAGACTTCATCTGGTTAGTACACATAATTTTCACCGTAGAACTAGTCGCTGCCTTTTATTCACCCCAGTAGTTGAGGTAGCGGAGGGCGGCGTAGAGGTTTTCACCCTCCGCGGTCAGCTGGTACTCGACGTGGGGCGGCATCGTGTTGAAACTCTTGCGGCTGACAATCCCAGCGTCGGCCAGCTCCCGCAATTGAACGCTCAAGACTTTGTGGGAAGTTCCCAGCTGCTTGACGAGTTCGCCGGTTCGCCGCGGGTGGCCGGCGAGGAGGTACAAGATCACCGGTTTCCACTTCCCACCGATGATGGAGAGGGCGTAGTCGGCACCGGTATTATACATTTTAGCTGGGATAGTCATGTGAATCCTCCTTTGGATTAACAACGAGTTTAAAGACCTTTTCGGGGTGCCCGGTGAGGTAGTCGACAATGTTTTGACAGGAAATTCTCTGTAAAGCAGTTAGGGAATCACTGCTGTAAAAGGCCGCGTGTGGGGTGACCAGGACGTTGTCACGGCCAACTAGGGGATTAGTGGTCAGGTCGGGGAATTCAGTCGCCAGCACGTCAAGAGCCGCACCCTTTAGCTGCCCACTGTCGAGGGCAGCCACCAGGGCGGGTTCGTCCACTTCAGCACCCCGGGCCATGTTAATAAAGTAGGGGTGCTTGACCATCTGCTTAAACCGGTCGGCGGTAAAGAAGTGGTAGTTGCTATCGTTGAGGTTCATGTGGTTGCTGATAATGTCGGCCTGCTGGAAGAGGGTGGCCGCGGGAACCAACTGGACCCGGTCATCAACCTTAGCGTAGTCCTTCTGGCTGATAAAAGGGTCCACTGCCAGCACCCGCATTCCCAGCGCTGCGGCCCGGGTTGCCACTGCCCGGCCAATCTTTCCCAGACCAAAAATTCCCAGGGTCAGATTACTAAGGCGCCGGTTAGGCTGGGCATAGTCGTAACGCCACTGCTGGTGAACATCGACGTCGGTTAGATATACCTTGAGATTGCGGACCAGGGCCGGCATTGTTGTAATGGTGAACTCCGCGACGTCCGCCGTGCAGTATTCACCGACAGGACAAACGGCAACTCCGTGGCGGCGGGCCGCTGCTAGATCTACGTTGTCGTAGCCGGTAGCGTTGATTGAGACCACTTTAAGCCGTGGCGCTGCCGCTAACACCTCCTCGTCGATTTTGATAAAGGCAGTCAGCAGTGCATCGGCATCGTGGACGAGCTGGAGAAAGTCGGCCCGCTGGTCATCGTGATAGGGATAGGTACAAATTTGACAGCCTGGCTGATAAGACCTACTTTTCTAGTTCGTGGCTGGGCATCATTGACCCCGCGTAGTCGGCAATTACAATTTTCATATTGCCCCTCCTCACTGGATTGTTTCTACTGCCATTATAGGGCAAATTAATTTAAATTGCGCGCGGTGGTGCAGCGCTTACAATTCTTACTCCGGGGTAACCTGCTTACCCAAAAGCGCTTACTTTTAATAAGATATAACCCAGCTATACTGAAAGTGTACTAAGCAAATAGGAGGAAGAAAAAATGACGAAACAAGTTTTGATTCTTGGTGCGACTGGACAAATCGCGGGCCACGCAATTACGGCCCTGCTGGACGAAACGGATGCCCACCTGCTGCTCTTCACCCGCCATCCGCAACACCTGACCGTCACGGATGAAGCACGGGAAGCCGTTATTAAGGGTGATACCCTGGATCCCGCGAGCTTAGATGCAGCTGTGGCGCAAGCGGACGTGGTATACGCTAACTTACGCAATCTGGAGATTGAGCAGCAGGCGAAGAACATCGTGGCGGCGATGGATAAGAATAAGGTCAAGCAGCTCGTCTGGATTTCTTCGATTGGAATTTATGACGAGGTCCCGGGCAAGTTTGGCGAGTGGAATAACGAAGTGCTGGGTGGCGGCCAGGAAGACAGCTACCTGAGAACTTACCGGAAGGCCGCGGATGTAATTTCCGCCTCTGACCTGGACTATACGATTATTCGCCCAGCCTGGTTGACCAATAAGGACGAGGTGGAGTACGAAACGACTGAACGGGGTGAGGCTTTCAAGGGAACCGAGGTTTCGCGGAAGTCGATTGGTGCTTTGGTGGCGACCATCATCGCGGATCCCGCAAAGTACGCCCGCAAGGATTTAGGGGTGAACAAGCCCCACACTGATGGTGATAAACCAGCCTGGTACTAAAGTTTATTTTAGCGAAAGGGAGTAATCTGATGGTAGCAAGTAAAAAAGTGGCAATGGTTACTGGAGCGGGGCAAGGAATTGGCCGAGCAATCGCGCTTCGCTTGGCTAAGGCCGGGTTTGCACTGTCAATTGCGGACTTGAATCTTGCCAACGCACAAAAAGTTGCCCAAGAGATTAACCAAGACGGTGGCGAAGCAATGGCGGTCGAATTAAACGTTGCGGACCGCGCTAACTTCCGTAAAGCCGTTCAAACGACGGCAGCTCAACTGGGCAGCTTTGACGTCTTAGTTAATAATGCTGGGCTGGGCCCGGTCACTAAGATTGAGGACGTTACTCCTGAACTATTTAACAAGGTGATGAATGTTAACGTCGCGGGCGATATGTGGGGGATTCAAGCGGCCCTAGAACAATTTAAACAGAAGACCCGCAGCGGCAAAGAAATTGTCGGTAAGATTATAAATGCGACCTCGCAAGCCGGAGTCCGTGGCAACAAGAATGAATTGCTTTATAGCAGCAGCAAGTTTGCGGTTCGCGGCTTTACCCAGGTTGCGGCGCGGGATTTAGCAAAGCAGGGCATTACCGTCAATGCCTATGCACCCGGAATTGTTAACACACTGATGATGCGAAAGATTGCCGTTGATCAGGGCCTGGCGATGGAAGATTATGAGTCATTAGTGGCCTTAAACCGCCTGTCCGAGCCAGACGATGTTGCGAAGGTAGTTGAATTCTTGGCGAGCGAGCAGTCAGACTATGTCACGGGGCAAACGATCCTCTGTGACGGTGGGATGCAATTTGTTTAGCATTAATTAAAATGATAGAGAAATCCTGCGTTTCCAAGTCGTGAACACGCAGGATTTTTTGTAAGCAATCTTCTGGAATCTTTCGCATAACAAGTGTATATTAGAAGTTAATTAAAAACTAATGAAAATAGATGTGGAGGATTTTCGTAATGGGTGAGCAATTAAAGGTTGGTGTGATTGGCGCGACTGGAATGGTTGGCCAACGGTTTGTGACATTATTGGCGAACCACCCCTGGTTCAAGGTAACGGTGGTGGCAGCCAGCAAGCACAGCGCCGGGCAAAAGTACGGGGACGCCGTCAAGGATCGCTGGAAGATGGGGGAGACGCCGATTCCAGAAAGGGTCAAGGACCTGACGATCTTGGACGCGGAGGATGTTGCTGCGGTTGCTTCCCAAGTCGACTTTGTTTTTTCCGCAGTTCATATGGACAAGGATGCTATTCGCCAGCTAGAAGATGAGTATGCAAAGCACGAAACGCCAGTCGTTTCCAACAACAGTGCCCACCGGTGGACGCCGGACGTGCCGATGGTGGTTCCAGAGATCAACCCGGACCACACGGAGGTAATCAAGTACCAGCGCGAACGGCTCGGCACCCAGCGCGGTTTCGTAGCTGTCAAGCCGAACTGCTCCATCCAGAGTTACACCCCGGCGCTGGCTGCCTGGAAGCAGTTTGAACCAACCCAGGTCCTGGCCTGCACCTACCAAGCAATTTCTGGCGCCGGCAAGACCTTAGAGGGCGCACCAGAAATTCAGGGGAACGTGATTCCATATATTCCGGGTGAGGAAAAGAAGTCTGAGGACGAACCCCTCAAGATTTGGGGCCACGTTGATGATGAGAAAAAGGCGATTGTCCCGGCCGAATCACCGGTGATTACGAGTCAGTGTCTCCGTGTGCCGGTCCTGTACGGACACACGGTCGCAGCCTTCGTTAACTTCAAGCAGGACCCGACGAAGGAAGAACTGATCAAGGCGCTAGAAGACTACAGTGGTGAACCACAACGGCTGGATTTGCCGAGCGCGCCTAAGCAGTTTATCCAGTACCTGGATGACGACTTCCGGCCCCAGGTCCGCTGCGACGTCAACTTTGAACACGGGATGGGGATTTCCATTGGCCGCCTCCGGTCAGACAAGCTCTTTGACTGGAAGTTTATTGGCCTGTCCCACAACACCGCCCGGGGAGCTGCCGGCGGGGCGATTGAACTTGCTGAATTGCTTAAAGCTCAGGGTTACCTAACAGCTAAATAGGATTAAGGGTTATGACATAAGTACTGTTACTTAGATAAAAGACGAACAGCGCAGTACACAAAGGGGCTTCAGTGCTCGGCAAAGTCGAACGCTGAAGCCCTCTTTGTGCTTTCTAAAGACTAGCTGCGCGTCGACGGGGGCTCGAAAACGAAGTCGATTTCGACCTCTGTCTCGCTCCCTGTTTTCTCAGCTTAAAATGGGCTAGAATAACAATAGCAACGTTTTGAACACAGAGGAGAATAGTATGGAAGTTGAAATCAAGCGGGAAGGCCGCACCCTCCGTGGCCTCTTGGAGGGAACGGCGACCCTCCATAATGATCACGTGGCAATCTTAATGCACGGCTTTATGGGCGACCGGGGCAATTACCAGGGAAAACTGCTCTATGATTTGTCGCACGCGCTGAATGACGCTGGTATTCCGACTCTGCGCTTTGATTTTGCCGGCTGCGGGGAAAGTGACGGCAATTTTGCTGAAATGACGGTGCTGAGTGAGCTGCTGGACGGGATGGCAATCATTGACTATGCCCGGACCACGCTCGGCGCAAAGAAAATTGACTTGGTGGGACATTCCCAAGGTGGTGTGGTGGCTTCGATGCTGGCTGGCTACTACCGTGACGTAATTGCCAAGCTTGTCCTACTGGCACCCGCGGCAACGCTCAAGGACGATGCCCTCAAGGGGGAATGTCAGGGAAGCAAGTACGACCCGAACCAGATTCCGCTGACGGTGCCGGTTCACGGCCAGGCGGTCAGTGGTCAGTATTTCCGGACTGCCCAGTTGCTGCCGATTTACGAGACGGCCCAGCACTTTGCCGGCCCGACCCTCATTGTTCACGGTGAGGATGACCAGGTCGTTTCCCCAGAGGCGGCGCGCAAGTACAACGTGATTTTCCCACAGAGCAAGCTCTACCTCATGCCGGGAGAAGGTCACCTCCTGGAGGGGCCGAAGCTCGCTGAGATTTTACAGACCGTCACAACTTTTTTGCAGGATAAGGAGTAAGCAGATGGGCAGTGACTACCAACGTTACTTAGCACAAGCGGCAACCGTCGCCGACTGCCAGCGAATCTATGAGCAGGAACTCGATCGGCAAGGGCAGGAATACCGGCAGCGGGATCCGCAGAATTACCGGCCGTTGCTGGCCGCTCATGAGGTCGACTACTGGATCCTAGCGGAAAACCGGGCGCAGCAGCTAGCTGGGCAGCGGCATAGCTATGGCAGCTTGATTAGCCGCCGGTCCTATTGATAAAAAATCCTTGCCTTTTGCGCGGAGCTTTGCTAAAATTAACTAGCATTGCAAATGACCCGTTAGTCAAGTGGTTAAGACACCAGCCTTTCACGCTGGTATCGTGGGT
>DGYFI06203__coassemble_967_pt1 | contig 49122 bp, 45 predicted proteins | sample DGYFI06203__metabat2_high_PE_014 | metagenome-assembled genome bin DGYFI06203 | reverse complement strand
CGTTTTTGCATTTACCACCAATTAGGTGGCTAACTTCATTCTATAATCCACCATATAATTATACTATACCAAGTTAGTTATGAAAAATAAGTGGACATTATTTAACATAAGTCGCTTAATAAGACATATTAGCTACCGGTCACACCGGCCTAATTTTCGCGTTTAAATAAGTTAAAAATCCCTTAACCGGGCCTAGTCAGGCTGCTAAATATGGTAGGATAAGATTAGTAAATATAAGATGGGAGGAGAACAACGCATCACAATAAAGCCGCACTAACTACCCGCCAATCTGGCCTGTTGTAATGTCGCTTTACTACTTGTCGAAGGAGCACAATGAAACAAGCATACCAACTAACTACTGACGAAATCATGCAAGCCAACGGTCTGACAGAATTGACCGCCGGCCTGAGCAATCACGAGGCTCAGCAACGGCTTGCCAAGGATGGTAAGAATATTTTGGAAGTTAAGCCAACACCAAAATGGAAGACTTTCCTGCGTCAGTTTAACAACATCGTGATCTACATCTTACTCGTCGCTACTCTGCTGACGATTCTAATCGGTCACTACACCGACGCCATCGTCATCCTGGCGGTGGTTATCCTCAACTCGCTGATCGGTTACTTCCAGGAGACCAGCGCTGCCAACGCCCTTGCTAAAATCCAGGAAATGATGGCCCAGCACGCGACCGTCTACCGGGATGGGCAACGCCAGGACATTGACGCAGCAAACCTGGTTGTCGGTGACGTAGTCTTCCTCGAGGCCGGGGATAACGTTCCTGCCGACCTGCGGATTGTCTCGGCCGACAACCTCCGGATCGAAGAATCAGCCCTGACCGGGGAAACCAACTCGGTCATCAAAACGGACGAGGCCCTGACCGATCCCGACGTTCCCCTCGCTGACCGGGTCAACATGGCCTACTCCTCCACCTCCGTTACCAGCGGGAGCGGAATCGGAATCGTCGTCGCCACCGGTGAGCAGACCGAGATCGGAAAGATTTCCCAAGAGGTTGCCCAGATCAAGCCGAAGAAGACCCGCCTGACTAAGGAAATCGACCACGTCGGCAAGGTTGTTTCCTACATCACCATCATCGGCTCGGCGATCATCTTCATTGTCGGTTTCTTCTTGCAAATCTACTCCCTGCCAGCCCTGGCGCTGGCCGTTGTCGCCATGCTGGTCGGGTCGATTCCAGAAGGACTCCCTGCTACAACCTCGGTCATTCTGGCCTTCGGGGTTTCCAAGATGGCAAAACGCTACCAGACGATTATCAAGTCGATGCCGGCAGTGGAAACGCTCGGTTCAGTCGACGTAATTGCAACCGACAAAACCGGGACGCTGACGAAGAATGAAATGACCGCGATTGAACTCTGGGCTGGTGACCACCACTACACGGTCACCGGGACTGGCTACGCACCGAAGGGCCAGCTGCTGGCAAACGGTCACCCCGCTGAGTTGACCGACCAGCTCAAGCTCCTTCTGGAAGCAGGTTTCCAGGCCAACGATACCGTCCTCAGCGAAGAAGATGGCAAGTGGACCATCAACGGTGAGCCGACGGACGGGGCCTTCTTAACCCTCTACCGGAAGGTCATGGGAGTCGACTACCAGTCGCCATTTAAACCACTGGACCTCCTGCCCTTCGATTCGGACTACCGATACATTGCCGAACTGACGAAGGATCAGAAAAACAGCCAGCAGGTTATCTTTGTCAAAGGGTCTCCGGATAAGCTCTTTGAAATGGCTGCGAAGGCGGATCCGCGCTTTAACACCGCCAAGTGGCAGAACCGGGTCGATGAGTGGTCCAAGCAGGGGAAACGGGTAATCGCCCTCGGCTACCAGACCGTCACCGGCGAAAACCTGATGGAAGTTGAACACGACCACCTCTACCGGGGAATCCACCTGCTCGGCCTTGCCGCCCTCCAGGATGCCCCGCGGGAAGAAGTGATTGCCGCCCTGAAGAAGATGAACCAGGCCGGCGTAGCGGTCAAGATGATTACCGGGGACGACCCGCAAACCGCCCGGGCCATTGGCCATCAACTGGCCTTGGCCCCGGGCGAAATCCACGCCATCACTGGTGCGGAATGGGACCGGCTCTCGCCAGATGAACAGGCAGAAGCCGCCAAGTTTAACCAGGTCTTTGCCCGGACCACCCCGCAAAATAAGCTCGAAATCGTTAATGCCCTGCAAAAGGACCAGTTGGTGACCGCCATGGTTGGTGACGGGGTCAACGATGCCCCAGCACTGAAACAGGCCGACATTGGGGTCGCAATGGGAATCAAGGGAACCGACGTGGCGAAGGACGCCGCTGACATGATCCTTGGTGATGACAACTTCGCCACAATGGCCGCGGTGATTGAAGAGGGCCGGCGGATTTACGACAACATCAAGAAGAGTATCCTCTTCCTCCTGCCGACTTCCTTTGCCGAAGGGCTGGTCGTCGCCTTCTCCATCCTGACCGCCCAGCAGGTGCCACTCCAGCCAGTCCAGCTGCTGTGGATCAACCTGGTGGCCGCTATTACGATCCAGTTTGCCTTCGTCTTTGAAAAGGCCGCGCCGGGGTTGATGAACCGGCCGCCGCGCCCCGTTTCCGCCCGCTTGATGAATCGGCATGACCTAATCCAAATGGGCTACGTTTCCGCCCTGATGGCAATCTTTGCCCTCGTCTCCTACGATTGGTTTACGGGCCACGGGAGCAGCGTCGTGAACGCGACAACGATGATGATTAACGTCATCGTCATCAGCAAGCTGTTCTACTTCTTTAGTATCCGGACCGACCGTTATGGCATCAGCCAAATCAAGACAATCACTGGCAAAGCCTGGCTGGTAATCGGGATTATGCTGGCCTTCCAACTATTTTTGACCTACCTGCCGGTCATGCAGGCCGCCTTCCACGTGACGGGAATCAGCCTGACCGAGTGGCTAGCAGTCGTCATCTTCTCCTGCCTAATTATGCTGGTGGCAGAGTTTGATAAGTGGTTACGGTTGAGAAAGGAAGCACACAATGACTAAGATTAATACCTTTATTTTTGACATTGATGGTACCCTGATCGATACCTTCGATATGTACATGCCAGCGATGGTGGAGACCCTGCGCAAGCACGGTTACCCAGTCAAGGATGAGCAGGCAACGATGAAGCACCTCTTCGGAATCACCGGTGACGACGCGCTAAGGCTCTTTGGCGTCCAGGCCGCCGACCGGGCAGCAATCCAAAAGGAATGGTTCGCCCTTGCTTACCAACGTGAGGACCGAGTCAAGCCCTTCCCAAAGATTCCTGAGGCCCTCACCGAGTTAGCGGCCGTGTCCGGGAACCGGCTGGGGGTGGCCACTTCAAAACTGCGGTCGGAATACGACCACTTTGCCGAGACCTACCCCTTCGCACAACTGTTTGATACCGTGATTACTTCGGCGGACACGGTCAAACACAAGCCCGACCCGGAGCCAATCCTTGCGGCAGTCGAAAAGCTCGGTGCCCGGCCGGAAGAGAGCGTCTACATCGGTGATACCGTCAATGACCTACGGGCAGCGAAGGCGGCTGGCGTTAAGTTTGCCGGAGCCCTGTACGGTTCAGCCAATCTAGACGCCATTAAGGATGCCGACTACCCGTTAACCAGTCCCCTGGACTTACTAAAAATCTAATAATAAGACTTTGACGTCCCGTTGACGCATAACTAGTCTTTAAAAGCACAAATAGGGTTCCAGAGTTCGGCCTTGCCGAACACTGGAACCCTATTGTGTACTGCCTTGTTTTTATTAAAGCGAAAGGCCTTCTGTCGTAGCCGCCTTTGCATTCTAAACTTGCTTAGTTATTAATCTTGTCGTTTGCGATTTACCGCGCACAGGCCAATTGCCGTTAAGAAAGCGGTCAAGCCAAGGGCCAGCAGTCCCCGGCTATTCGCCCGCCCTGTTTGCGGTAGGCGCTTGCCGTGTGCATTCTGGCTGTCAGCGGCGGGCAGTTGAGTAGCAGCAGGGCTAACCGCCGCACTGGCAGAAGTAGTTGTTTCCGCTCCACTTTCCGGCGTGTTTCCTGGAGTGGCGGGGGTAACCTTCCCAGCGTCATTAGGATCAATCGTCTCTGGAGTTTGTGGTTGGGTGTAGACCAGGTTCAAAACTACGTCCTCGGGGAAATTATTGGCGGAATTATCTATAACCGCGACATTACGGTCCTCCAATTCGTAATGGTTCTCCTAATTTGGACCGTAATTGTCTTTATCGTTAAATTTTTCAAAGAACACAACCGAATAATTCAAAAGGTAATTGATGATCAGCCCCAGATACTGATCAAAAACGGCCAAATCCGGGTTGAAGAGTGCATGCGTGCTGGCATAACCGCTAGTGAGCTCATGTTTCGCCTGCGCACCCGGGGGGTTCTACGAGCTCAGCAAGGTCAAAAGCGGCATTCTGGAACAAAACGGCCAGCTGGTTGTAATTGAAAATAATGAGCAAGATGTGCGGTTTCCCCTTATTAACGATGGACAAATCAACCATGACGTCCTCGAATTAATTCACCGTGACAATGACTGGCTGCTAGAGCAGACTCACCGGGCCGGCTACCAGGAAGTCAAGGACATCTATCTCGGTGAATACGTCCATGGTCAATCACACCTAACCCCTTACCCCAGTGATTAACGAGCAACGAGGCTAGGAGAAAACAGCTTTTTCTCCTAGCCTCGTACCAGTTAACTATTACAAAGATAACATCCTTCGTGCCAACTACTCCACCTAGTACATAGCTCTCAGCACTTCCTATTTCTTAAACAGTGCCGCCATCTTGGCAGCTACCGCCGGGTCTAAATTATCGGCCAGGGTGCTCTCCTCTTGCTTGTGCTCCTCCTGCTGGTTCTTAATCGTCTGGGCTAAGTCATCAGCGACTGCCTGTTCCCCGACCTTGACCGGGTTAACGTTTAGCCGTCCCCCGGCAGCATCAGCGTGACCACCACCGCCAAAGTATTTTTCGGCAAATTTAGCCACGTCCAGCTTGCCGTTACTCCGGAGGGAAACGCTGACCGGACTGATCACCAGAGCAGCCTCCACATCCGGATGCTGTTCCAAAAGCGCGTGGGCAATCTCCGACTTGTAATCACTCGCGTAGACAATGCCAAATTGGTGCCCGTCTAATTCGGTTTTCAGGACATCCTTGAGGTGACTCTTGAGGTACTTCGCCCGCCGCTCATTCAGGGTCCGGATCAGCAGCTGATTAGCTGCATGGCACTTTTCCCAGCCGGTTGCGAAAACATCCGCCACAAAGGAAGCCGAATCTTGCAAGGGGTAGAACCAGAAGAGCTGGTCCAGCTCATCGGCCGCAGTCCGTTTCTCGTCAGCTATCTCCGGGTCGTTTTGCCAGTCCCAGGTATCGTAAGCCCGGATCAATTCCACCAGGTAGGCTAGTTCCTGCCGCCGCTCTGTTGGCAGGTCAGCAAAGTGGGGCTGCTGGGTCAGCCAGTCCCAGGCCAGGCTGGCCGCACTTGGGTTCACCTGCGGATCGGCTGGCACCACGCTATTGGCGGCATACTTTTGCCGCAAGCCGGCCTCGCTCTCGTGGTGGTCAAACACCAGCCAGTGGTTGGCAAAATTGGCATTCAGCTGTTGGAAGGTGTAGTCGCTATCCGGGGTCATATCCATGATGTAGACGTCCGTAAAGCGGCCGGCCTCTGGACTCCGCATCCAGCGTGCAAATTCGTCGTCGATTCGGCCCGCACCACAGTTGGTCATGTCAAACTCGACATCCCCAAACATCGTCGGCTGAACTGTCTGGAGGAGTATTGGCGCGCCAAAGCCATCCAAATCATTATGTGAGAAAAGTTTAATTAACCGTTTGACCATGTTCATATCCACCTTATTAAATTTATTTAAGCTCATTATACAATTTTTTGTCCCGCACCGCTGAATCGGCCAGCGGATTAACTGACAGGTCCGGCACAAATTGGTATGATTGAGGTAATCAGCTTTTTGAAAGGACCATGTCATCATGAAAATATATGATTACCGGCAGGAACTGATTGACCTGCTGAATAACACCAGTGCGGATCCGGCTAGTCTGACACAGACCCTCCGCAGCCTGACCACCATTATCCACGTCCTCAACCACTATGCAGAGGCTCCCGTGTCCCCGGCCGTTAGCGGCCAGCCGCGCCAGCCTAAGCCCCGGTTCCACCAGCACCAGGTTCACCCGGCCAACCAGCCACTGCCTGAAAACAGCAAGCGCCAGCTGAAATCACTGCTGACCGGCCCCGCGACCGACACCCAGGAAGAAAATCAGCGGCCGGCCGTCAGCCAAGCCCAAACGGCAGCTGCTCCCCAGGAAATCACGCCTGAGGAACGCCTGGCCGCCGACAACCGCTACATCGTTCACCGAAAGCTAAGCGGCGCAGAAATCAACCACCACTACTACTCGGAAACGCTACTCCACCGACTGCCCTTTGCGGTTAACGACGGTGATATCGTTGAAGTCGACCCCCAGCAACGTGTTCGGGGATTGCCCACCATCCGCCGTGTAACCGGCGACCAGCTGCCTGACTACCAGCCAGAAAAAGTAACGGTGATTGAATACGCGGAACTCAAGCCGGTTCCCGGTTCGGATGTTCTCCAAATCAGCAGCACCCTAAAGAAGAACTCACTCCTCGACCAGGCGCCGGAAAACACGATTGTCGTGGACCCCTTCAAGTACCCTGGCCGGAACCTCAAGGCGGGAATGGTTATCGACTACGCCTACTACGACCGTGGCAACGGTCTAAGGGATGCCGCTGATGGTGCGATTCGCTGGATCCACGAAAAAAGCGACTACGACACTACTAAGCAACCGGCTAAGCCCAAGCAGGTCAAGCAGGTCACCCACCCGCGGCATGATTATGAAAAGAAACTTGATTACGACCTAAAGCAGCGGACCGTCCTTGTGATTACCGGGGTACGGGATAAGGTGCAGGGTCTCAAGCCGGTCATCACCAAGCACCACGGGGTCTTTCACGGCCTCGACGCCTCTGCAGAAGAAAAAGTTTCCTCCTCCACTCTCAAGCGGGAGATTCGCAATACTGATATCGTCGTGGTCTGCATTGATGCAATCCACCACCGGATTAGCCAGCTGGCTAACCACCACGCTAAACGTTATGAGAAGCCCCTGGCCATTGCAAACGTCACTTCGAACACGGGGGTTGAACGGGCAATTGGCCGGGCATTAAATGGCGACCCTGCCTATGCAGCTGCGAGTGAAAAAATGGATTAATTTAAAATTCCTATTGACAATCATTAGATTATGGTTAAGATAATAAGCAACATTTTAATTATCTGATCGCAATGAGAAAGAAGAGTAGGTTGTCTGTTACCGGCAGCGAGTCCCGTGAGGTGTGAGGGGATCGGTTAACATCCGACTGAAAATCACTTTCGAGTCCTAATCTTAAAATCCAGTAAGATTAGGTGGGTACACCCATTATCGTGTCAGCGTATCGCTTATTAGCCGTACGTGAAGAGGCCGGAGAACGGCCTGAATAAAGGGTGGTACCACGCCACGGCGTCCCTTAACCAATGTAAGTTGGTTAAGGGACTTTTTTATTGGATCAGAATGATTGCCATTATTTTATCCTAGGAGGGATTTACCATGCGTGATTTAACATCACCTCGTTTATCATTCAAGCAATATTTGATTGTTGCCTCACTATTGTTCGGGCTCTTCTTCGGTGCCGGAAACTTGATTTTCCCCCTGCACCTCGGTCAGCTGGCCGGGGCCAACTGGGGTCCGGCCGCCCTGGGCTTCTTAGTAACCGGGGTCTTGCTGCCGCTACTATCGGTCCTCGCCGTCGCCATTACCCAGGCCGAAGGGGTCTATGACATCGGCCTGCCGCTCGGGCCGGCCTTTGCCCTCGTCTTCATGGTATTGATTCACGCCACGATTGGCCCCCTCTTTGGGACCCCGCGGACCGCAACCGTCTCCTTTACCGTGGGGGTCGCCCCGTTCCTGCCAAAAGTTGCTCAGGGCTGGGCACTGCTCCTCTTCTCAGCGCTTTTCTTCTTAGCCGCCTTTCTCTTCTCCTACAAGGAAAACCAGATCCTGGCTAACGTCGGCAAGGTCCTGAACCCCGTCTTTTTAGCGCTCCTCTTCCTTGTCTTTGTCGTGGCCTTTGCCAATCCGCTGGGGAACCCCGCTAGCGCACCGGTTACCAGTGCCTACGTCCACAATGCTGTCACTAACGGTTTCTTGGAGGGTTATAACACGATGGACGCCCTCGCCGGCCTCGCCTTTGGGGTCACCGTCGTTACCGCCGTTCGTTCGATGGGCCTGCGCCGGGCCAAGGATGTTTCCAGGGTAGTAGCTAAGTCAGGGGTCCTTGCGGTAAGCGGCATCGGGCTGATCTACCTGCTCTTAATCCTGATGGGTGCCATGTCCCTGGGACGGTTCAAAGTTTCCGCCGATGGTGGGGTCGCTTTTAACCAGTTGGTCAACGCCTATGCCGGTGCCTTTGGTCAGGTTATTCTTGCATTTCTCCTGACCGTAACCTGTTTAACCACCGCGGTCGGTCTGGTGGCCGCCTTTGCCCAGGACTTCCATAAGCACTTCCCTACGGTCAGCTACCACGCTTGGCTGGCCCTCAGCTGCCTCGCTTCATTTCTAACAGCAAACTTCGGCCTGGATCAAATCATCGCCTGGTCAACGCCAATGCTAATGTTCCTCTACCCGCTCTCGATGGTTCTAATCCTGCTATCGGTCAGCTCGCCACTCTTCCACCGGGATGGGGTTGTCTACTTCTTCGTCGTACTGTTCACCGTTGTTCCAGCACTTGGCGATATGGTAGTTGCCTTTCCAGCAGTCGTCAGTGCCAGTCACTTTGGACAGGTGGTTGCCGGCTGGCGTAGCGCCCTGCCACTTGCTAGCATGGGTCTTTCCTGGCTCGTACCAGCGCTGGCAGGTCTGGCCGTTGGGCTTGTCTGCCACCACTTCCGCCGGCAACATGCAACCGACGAAGGTACTGAGTTAAATTAACGCAGCGAAAGAGCGTAGAAGTAACATTACTAAGTTAAAAATCAAATGAGGTCTAAAGCTCGACTAAGCCGAACTTTAGACCTCTATTTGTGCTCGCGGGGGTTCCCCACAGGGCTAGCTGCGGGTTGAAAGACGAAGTCATAAATGACTTCTGTCTCACCCTTTTTCTACTTATCATATTGTGCTAGCTTAAATTTCTTAATCGCGTAAATCAGCTTGCTGGCGTAATCCGGATCCGTTGCGTAGCCGCCGGTTTGCAAGGCCAGTGCTGCCTGTCGGTACGTCTTGGCCGTTTGTACCGCCCTGAAACGCGCGTGATTATCACTCGTCCCGTTGACGATCAGTTGGGTGTGGGCGTTGATTGATGCAGCCCAGCTATTATAGGTTTGAAAGTATTGCTTGACCTTCACCGTCTTGCCATTCACGTTTTCTGTCGTGTACATCCGCACCCGGTTTGTCTTGCCGTTCGCCTTGATACCAAAAAGGTTATTATACTTCGCCGCCAGCTTGCTCCGGCCCCAGTCGGATTCCAACCCAGCCTGGGCAATCGTGATGCTTGCTGGGATGTGGTACTTTTTCTGTTCCCGCTGGGCTGCCGGGGCCACCTGTTTGATAAACTGCTGGGCCGTAATGTCGGTCGAGTGGCGCTCACGTTGCGGCTGCTGCCGAGTATGCAGCTGGTAGAGTCCCACCACCAGCAGGACTAGCAGAATCCCACTGATGAGTGTCCCGATAATTAGAGGCTTACGCTTAATTTGCATTGCTGCCCTCTCCCCTCGTCTGATTCTTTTTCTCATTATAAGAATCAGTGAGCATTGATACGAGCACTCCAACGGAAGTTTTAGGGAATCTTCGCAAAATAAACATAGAAACTACTTATTCGACAGATGTTGCTTGACCTTATTAAACCATTTGGCGTCCAAAACCTTCATCTTCGGGAAGCTCTTAATCATCCGCCGCTCATTCCAGCTCAACGCGGTACCAGGGTGCTTTTGGAGGTGGTCAACAAAGGTCTGGTCCCAGTGCTCCAACTGGTGGCGCCGCAACTGCCGCTCCTCTGGCAAGGCCTTTTTGACCCGCTCCCGCAGTTGCTCTTGAAAGGCGTTGATCCGCTGGTCCCACCGCTTGGTGGTCATGTGGAAGTGCTTGATACTGATCATTGTCAGCACAGTATCAGTTCCCATCCCCACAACAATCAGCAGGGCAAGCATCCCATGGGTCCAGCCTTCCTCCCAGTTAATCACCCGTTGGATGAAGGGTTGGATGTAGCGGACGAGGATAACCACCCCAATTCCCCAGAAAAGGGAGATCTGGGGTGCAATCCGTCCCTGCAGGTTCCCCCACAGATCCGAGTAGTCCCACAGTTTCATGTGAAACACCTTTTCCAAAAAGAGGCTGGCAACGTATTCAAAAACGCTGGCGACAATCATCCCCACGATAAAGAGGAGGATAATGTTATCCCGCACTTGGTAGGTCGTAATCAGAATCGTGGTGATGGCAAAACCGTAGACCGGGCAGTAGGGGCCAAATAAAAATCCCCGTTAAGCATACTGGTGGTCCTTGATCGAACAATAGACTGTCTCCCACAGCCAGCCAACGACGGAATAGGTAAAGAAGAGCACAATCACTTCCGAAAGTGTGTAGGGCATGTTGGGCCTCCTAGTTCTTTAAGCTCAGTTTTTCAACGTTTAAAATCTTATCCAGCCAACCGGTATAGAAACTCTCCTCGTGGCTGACCAGAATCAGGTTGCCTGGGAATTCCTGGAGAGCTTTCTTGAGCCCCTCCTTGGTTTCATCATCCAGGTGGTTGGTCGGTTCGTCCATAATCAAGAAGTTGCAAGGGGTCAATTCCAAGATTGCCAACTTGACCTTCGTCTGTTCACCCCCGGAAAGCAGGTGGAGGGGCTTCATCGTATTGGCAGCGTTAATCCCAGCCCGGGCCAATTTCGTACGAATCGTCCGCGGCTGCATCGTCGGAAACATATTTTGAATTGTTTGCAACGGGGTGAGCTGGGGATCATCCCACTCCAGGTCCTGGTCGAAGTAGTTAACCTTCGCGGATGGTGAGAAGCTGGCCTTCCCAGCGAGTGCCGGAATCTTTTTCAGGATTGACTTAATCAGCGTTGACTTGCCGACCCCATTGAAACCGGTAAAAAGGAGTTTCTCCCCCATCGTCATGGAGAAGGTCACCGGGGCCAGCAGGGGCCGCCCATAACCAACGGAGAGTTCGTTGACCCGCAGGGCGTTCGCTGAACCGGTATTCTCATACGGAAAGTGGAAGGTCGCCTTGAGGTTGTCAGCTGGCGGATCAATCTTTTTCATCCGGGCCAGCATCTTTTCCCGTGACTTGGCCATCGTTGACTTAGAACCGGCCTTATTTTTCCGGATAAAGCGCTCGGCCTTCTCAATCACAACCTGCTGCTTTTCGTATTCCCGTTCCTGGGCCTCCTTACGTTCTTCCTTTTGCCGCATCGCCTGTTGGAAGCTCCCCCGGTACTTGGTGATCTTGCCAAAGGAGACGTCACAAACCGTGTTAGTGACCCGCTCAAGGAAGTCGTAGTCATGGGAAATAATCATTGCGGCCCCCTGGTACTGGTTGAGGTAGTCGATTAACCATTCGATATGGGCCGTATCAAGGTAGTTGGTTGGTTCGTCAAGAAGGATGACATCCGGATTTTCCAGCAGCATCTTCGCCAGGATAATCTTGGAACGCTGGCCGCCACTCATCTCAGATACCACGTGGTCCTTGCCGATTTCAGTCAAGCCCAAACCGTTCATGACCCGCTCGATTTCAGTTTCAATATCGTAGAAGTTATTGGCATCAAGCTGCTCCTGGATGCGGCCGGCACGGGCCAGCAGGCTGTCGTCCATCTTTGTAGCGTAGTCCTCATATAGTTTATTCATCCGGTCATTCAATTCGTATAGGTTGGCAAAGGCCGTGTGGAGAAACTGAATCAGGGTCATTCCCTTGGGAATATCCACGTACTGGTCCAGGTAGCCAATCTTGACTCCCTTTTGCCACTTGACCGCCCCCTCGACCGGGAGGACCTTACCAATCAAAATTTTAATCAGGGTTGACTTGCCGGCCCCGTTTTGGCCAACAATCCCCATGTGTTCGTGTTTTTCCAACTGAAAGCTGGCGTCTTCATAGAGTTTTTTATCGGTATAACTCATCGTCAGCCCTTCGACATCTAAAACTGCCATTCTTTTCTCCTTTATGTCTATCAAGCTCTTATTTTCATAGTATCACAGCCGGCCTGGTACCAGCAATTCATCGGGTTTGCCAATAAAATGAGAAGATTTTAATATTTTCTATTGACAGGGCCAGGCCGCTTAGCTATACTAAAAAACAATTACTAACAAGGGAGTAAGTTCAATGAAGCAAAATCAGTTCAACAAGCAAATTAACCGTTGGCAAAGCCGGTAGTTTCAGGTTGATTCGTCATGGATGCAACCTGAAAAGCAGATTGCATCTGTGCCGGCTGATTTTGTAATCATTCAGTCCGCATGGATCCACATGCGGACTTTTATTTTGCCCAGTGAAACGGGAGTCCAGGTCATGTGGGCTCCCGTTTTTATTTGGAAAGGTGTGAAGATTAATGAAGCGAATGTATACCTTGATTGCCCTGTTGCTGGCCTTCCTCGGTGTCGCGTTCTTTAGCGAAAATGGCGGTTTGGTCAAACGGCGGGTCCCGCGAGTGGGCGTGTTGACCTTGATGCACCACCCCGCCCTCGACCAAATCTATAAGGGATTCGTCGATGAACTAGCTAGGGAGGGTTACCACGATGGCAAAAATATTCAAATCGAATACCAAAACGCCAATGGTGACCAGAGCAACCTTAAAACCATGGCGTCCAAGCTAGTTAACGATAACTGCAACGTTATTTATAGCATTACGACGCCGGCCGCCCAAGCCGCGGCGAACTCTACCAGCAAGATTCCCATCGTTCTAGGCGCCGTCACCGATCCGAAGGGGGCCGGCCTGGTCAAGAACAACCGCCACCCCGGTGGCAACATCAGCGGTGTTTCTGACCAGTCGCCAATCAAGGAGCAGCTCAACCTGGTTAAGGAATTTATGCCCCACCTCAAAACCCTCGGGGTAATTTATACTTCCAGCGACGCCTCCGCGGTCGCGGGTCACCAGCAGATTCAGCAGGAATGCAAGAGGATGGGGATCCGGCTCAAGTCCTACTCAATCGCCAACAGCAACGACCTCAACCAGGTCTCCGAGCAGATGCTCCAGGAAGTCGATGCGGTGGTTGTCCCAACCGATAACACCATCGCTGGCGCCATGCAAACCCTGGTTAAAAATGCTAACGCGGCGAACAAGCCGGTCTTCCCAGCGGCCGCCTCGATGGTTAAGCAAGGCGGCCTCGCCACTTACAGTGTCAACCAGTACCAGCTAGGCGTCCGCGGTGCCAAGATGACCGTCGCCATTCTCAAGGGGAAGAAGCCAGCGAACATGCCAATCCAATACGTCCGGCATGGTGACCCAGTGTTAAGCCTCAAGCAGGCCCGCCGGCTCCACATCCAGGTACCCAAGCAATTTGAACGCGAAGCCAAGACGAAAGGAGAGATTTATCAATGAATCTAATGGTATCAGCAATCGGGCAGGGACTCTTATGGGCACTCCTGGGTCTCGGCCTCTACCTCACCTTCCGGATCCTCGACTTCTGTGACATGACCGTCGAAGGAACCTTCCCCCTCGGTGCAGCCACCGCAGTCACCGCAATTTCACACGGTATTAACCCCCTGCTGGCAACCCTGCTCGCCATCGGTGCCGGATTGCTGGCCGGCCTAGTCACCGGCCTCCTATACACGAAGGGTAAAATTCCCAGTCTGCTTGCCGGAATTCTGACGATGACCGCCATCTATTCGGTCAATCTCCGAATCATGGGGAAATCGAACATCTCTTTGCTGGGCAAGCCAACCCTCTTTAACGGCCGCTTCATGACCAGCCTGCCCCAGTACTTCGATAGCGTTGTCATGGGAATCATCGTCATTACGGTTATCACCATCTTGATGGTCCTCTTCCTCGCTACGGATTACGGACAGGCCTTCATCGCAACCGGGGACAACCCGACAATGGCGAAATCACTGGGAATCCACACCGATAAGATGATCATCGTTGGGCTAATGGTTTCCAACGGGATGGTCGGCCTCTGTGGCGCCCTGATTGCCCAAAATAATGGCTACGCCGACATCAACATGGGGATCGGGACCATCGTGATCGCCCTGGCTTCCATCATCATTGGTGAAGTGGCCTTTGGCGAATTAACACTCAACCAGCGGCTAGTCGCGGTGACTCTCGGAAGTATCATTTACCGGATTATCCTGCTGGTCGTCCTCCAGCTCGGCTTCTCTGCTAACGACCTCAACCTGATTTCGTCCGTCGTCCTGGCAATCTGCATGATGCTGCCGCAGCTTGAACAGCACCTCCACCTGAAAAAGCCAATTTTGAAAGGAGTACGTCCGCATGAGTAAGCCGATTTTAGAATTAAAAAACGTGCAAACTGTCGTTAATAAAGGAACCGCCAACGAAACGACGATCCTCAAGGGAATCAACCTCGCCATTTGCGAAGGCGACTTCATTACCATCGTTGGGACAAACGGGGCCGGCAAGTCCACCCTCTTTAACGTCATCGGCGGCAACCTCAGCGTCGACGCAGGACAGATCCTCCACAACGGCACCGACATCACGAAGAGTTCTGAGGAACAGCGGACGACCTTCCTGGCCCGGGTGTTCCAGGACCCCAAGCTCGGTACCGCCCCGCGGATGACCGTTGCCGAAAATATGCTACTCGCCACAAAGCGTGGTGAACGCCGCCACCTGGCACACCGGAAGCTCAAGGCTAACATGGCCCGCTTCACAGAGCTGGCCGCAACGATGAACAACGGGCTGGAAAAGCGAATGACGACTGCGACTGGTGCCCTATCCGGTGGACAACGGCAAGCCCTGAGCTTCCTGATGGCAACCCTCAAGCGGCCCGACATCCTTCTCCTGGACGAACACACGGCGGCCCTCGACCCGCATACCAGCCTAAACCTGCTCCACGCTACGAACGAGCGGATCACGCACGACCACCTGACCGCCCTGATGATTACCCACCACCTGGAGGACGCCCTTACTTACGGCAACCGGCTGATTGTCCTCCAAAACGGGCAGATCAAGGCCGACTTCCGCGGACAGGAAAAGCAGGAATTAACGGTTGAAAAACTCTACCATTATTTTGAAGATTAACCTTACGAAGACCTGACGACTGTGCTATAGTAACAATGGTTATCTTTGAGGATTACTGGTTAAACACACACGAACGCCAGCCGCACTGGCAGTTCCACTACCCTGGTAATCCATAAACGGGGGGGCTGAGAATTAACTCAGCCTCTTTGCTATTTTAAAACTGAAAATACAACAACGCAGTAGCTGGCTGGCCGTTCAAACGCTGATAAATCAGCATTTGACCAACCCCAAATAGGCTTGCTACGCGTCGACGGAGGTGGGACAACGAACTAGCCAGGCTAGTTCTGTCCCGCTCACTCTCACCCGTTTCCACTTTATTTATAAAGGAGCCGTAGCGATGAACGAATTGTTTGAACACACCTCAATTAAGAAGGCCTACTTCACCCTGGCGATGCCGGTCGTCTTGTCGATGGCGGTGACCCTCGTCTACAACCTGGTCGATACCTTCTTCGTTTCCAAAACCGGCAACCCGGACTTGGTCGCCGGCGTCTCACAGGCCGCGCCGATTTTCACCCTCATGATTGCCATTGGCGATATTTTCGGTCTGGGCGGCAGTTCACTGATTTCGCGCTTATTTGGCGAACACCAGGACCGCATCGCCCGGAATGTTTCCGGCTACTGTTTCTACTATTCAATCGCCTGTGGTGTCGTCGTTACGGTTATTATGCTCGTCTTTCAAAATCCAATTCTCCACCTATTGGGGGCCTCACCAGCAACCTGGCAGTTTGCCCGCGAATATTACCTGGTGATTGCCTGGGGAGCACCCTTCATTATCTTTGGCCTCTCGCCAACCAATATTTTACGGACGGAGGGACTGGCCGTTCAATCCATGATTGCCTCAATGGTCGGCACGGTCATCAATATTTTCTTAAACCCCGTCTTCATCTTTAGCTGTGGCCTGGGCGCCGGCGGTTCTGCCCTGGCAACGGTCACTTCCAGCGTGATTGCCGACATCCTAATGGTCTACTTTTTACGGACCAAGAGCAGGAAACTGACGACTTCTATTCACGAAACCAGAATCAGCCGCCAGCTCCAGTGCCAAATCTATGCTATCGGGATTCCAGCCTCGGTGACCAACATCATGGTGACCTTTGCCACCGCAATGACCAACCGCTACTTAATCGCCTACGGGGCCAACAGTGTCGCTGCAATGGGAATTGCAATGAAGGCTAATTCAATTATTATCATGATCATGGTCGGCTTCGCTTTTGGGGCCCAGCCACTAATCGGCTATGCCTATGGGGCCCGGGACGAGCAGCGCTTCAACGAAGTAATTCACTTTGACCTCCTGGTAATCATCAGTCTGAACGTCGTCCTGACAGTCCTCCTGTTGATTTTTGCTCCCCACATCATCGCCCTCTTTATGAACCGTCCAGCGATTGTTCGTGAGGGGGCCCTCATGCTCCGCTGGCTATCATTGACGACCAGCTTCGCCGGCATCATCCTCGTCTTTACGACCACGTTCCAGTCGATGGGCAAGGCCGTCCCTGCCTTCTGGCTTTCATTTAGCCGACAGGGTCTTATCTTCGGTGTCGCCATCGCAGTATTAGCAAAGTTCTTTGGCTATACCGGGATTTTAGCTGCCCAAGCATGCTCCGACCTGCTGACCCTCATCCTTTCCTTAGTCTTTTATCAGCTTTACCGGCCGCACTTTAATAAAACCACGAAGTAACGCTAAATCAAGAAAACCAAAAGGAGCAACTCACACGCTGTGGGTTGCTCCTTTTATTGACCATTAATTACCTAATTTAGTTTTCGCGCTTCTTGTTCAAGCCGAGGAGGCCGAGCAGGCTAGCAACTGCCCCCATCCCTAAGCCGAGAACAGCAGCTTGGTCGCTGTTACCAGTCTGTGGCAACTGGTGAGCATTGCTGTTGGCCTCTGCTGGGGTAACCTGTTGACTAGCGGCAACTGGTGCAACCGGTGAAGCAGGCTGACCAGGTTGGTCATTGTCAACGATTACACCAGGCATTCCTGGGTTAGCCGGCGTAGCAGGATCTACTGGAGTAGTAGGGTTCGTTGGGTTTTCCGGGGTCGTCGGCGTAGTTGGCACTGTTGGATTCGTTGGGTTAGTAGGATCCGTTGGCTTCGTCGGGTCTGTTGGATCGGTTGGGGTTGGCTTGTTTGGGTCGTTCGGGTCGATGATTTCTGGCGTGTAGTAAACCGTTACGGTTTGGTCGCTAGAAGGATCACTCGGGTTGATCTTAGTAGCAGCAACTTCAGTCAGTTCAGGGTTCTGGTAACCACTAATCTTTGGTGAAACAACTGCTGCCCAGCCGTCTTGGTCACTCGTCCAGCCATCGCCGGAAACCAGGTTGCCTTGAGCATCAACGTAGCCCTTGAGCTGGCCGGTAACCTTGTCAACCAAGGCAGTCCGGCTTGCCTTAACAGTCTGTACCACTGGAGTAGCAACCTGCTCGCCGGTCTTGGTGTCCACGTAGTTGATCGTCCGGGTGTAAGTGTGGTTCAGCTGGTCAGCGTAAGTACCAGCTGGGAACTTTGGACTATCAGGGTTGGCTGGGTTAACCGGGTCAGTTGGGGTTGCCGGCTTGTCTGGAGTAACCGTAATTGTATCGTGTTCAACGTTAATAACCACAGTCTGAGTGCCCTTAACGATTGAGCCTGGTACAACTACATCGGCGTTCAGAACCTTGTAACCAGCCTTTTGCAGTTCGGCAATGGTAGCTGCCTTGTCGTAGCTAACAGGAGTGTCAACGTCCTGGTCGCCGGTGTTATAAGCGTAGTTGTCCAAATCCTTGTTGTCGGTAACATCGTAAACAGTTACAACTACGTTCCCATGATCCTTAGCGTAGACAAAGGTCGTTACATATTGATAGGCAGTGAACTCACCGTTCGTAGCCCCCTCAGTCTTAACCAGGTGGTAGCCCTGGATATCCTTTGGCTTAGCAGTCCACTCGCCAGCTGGGTTCCAGTTGGCGCTGTGGTTAACACCCTGGTTAGTCTGGTCAGGGTTAGCAGCGTTCGTTGCGATCGTATCGCTATCTGCAAGTTTGTTCCCCTGTTCATCAACGTAGTTAACTTAAACTGCCTGGTTTGGAATTAAGTAAATCTTTGTCCAAGTAGCGTAGTAGTTGTAGTAATCGTCATTGAAGATCTTGTTGGTCGTACCGATATAGGAGAAGCCCTGCTTCTTGTAACGGTCAATCAGGTCTTGCGTACGCTTTTCAACGTCACCGTTATCTGCACTATTCTTCAGGCCGTAAACTCCGCTGATGGTGAACATACCTGGTAAGTTCGTCCAGTTATTAGCAGAAATCACTGCTCCTGCACTATCCTTGCCGTAGCGGATTCAGCGTTGTCCATTACTTTCTTGTATTGGAAAGTCAAGTAGATGTAATTCTTGTCTTTAAGGGAGTTTTGGGTTTGACCGTCAATCTTCCTTTCAATCAGCGGTGCTGAAACCAGCTTGTAACCTGGAATGTTAATTGCAGCCCCTTCGTACTTAGAAGCGTCTGGTGCCTTTGGGTCACCAGCCAGCCGTTCTGGCGATATGGTCGACATGTAGTAACTTGGTAATTCCATTGAAGCCAAAACATGACCGTTATCAACATCAACATATTGAACCTTAATTGGTGACAGTACAGCGTAGCTCAAGGTAAGGTTGATTTTTCCTTCTACCATCCCATTTTCCAGAACCCGCGTCTCAGGAGTAAGTACCCCCTTCTTCATGATGGCATAACCATTAGCGTCAAAGTCAAAGTATTGATCTAAGATTTCAGGGTTCAGCAACTAGTATCCCGCAACTGGTGCCTTAAAGTTTTGTGCAGTGGTTGCGCCAGGATAAACAACCGTTCCCTTGTAGTCACTCTTATATTCATAGCGACCAGTCATCTTGTTCAGCACTTGAATGTTGCCGCCCCGAGTAACGTCATGGAAGTTTACCGTAATATTGTAGTAGTTCGGTACCTTTGCCTCGGCCGCCTAGTTATTGTTGTTTTCGGCAGCTGGCGTAACATTGGCAGTTGCTTGGTTAGCAGTTTGGTTGTTGTTAGCAGCTGCCTGCGTGTTCGTGTCCTTAGCAGCTGCTGCATTATTTTCGCTTACTGGTTGATTAGTGGTTGCATGGTTATCGTTCTGCGCACCCTTGTCAGTGTTGACTACCGCTGGTTGGTTAGCCGCATCGCTCTGGGTGTTAGTATCTGCGCTAACAGAGCTAGCTCCCATGAAAGCCAAACCAATTAAGACTGAGGCAACACCAACGCTCAACTTTTTAATCGTAAACCATTGGTGCTTTTGTGCTTGCTTCTTTAACATTTCATTTTGATTATGACTTGATAACATATTCCCAACCCCCCAAAAAAATTCATGGATTATTTTATACTACTTACTATGTTTGGTTATCAAGTGAAAATAATAAAAAATTACTATTCATATTTTTAAAATACTGTTATATCAGTATTCGACAACGATATTTTTTTATTATAATTTTGGAAATATGATTGGCTTTGCTTATCTGCCGATTTACGCTTATCGCTATTTCCAAAAAATATCACTTGCTTACTGATAAGTGGATAAGCAAAATAAAAACCAGCCTGACAGCTAACTATCATGGTCAGCTGTCAAGCTGGTTAAGTTCGTAACTAGGGCTCCCGTTCTAACACCGGGACTACTCTTCGGCTAACTTCCGGTTAAAATAATGGGCCAGTTTTGCCTCTGGGTATACCCCGGTGACTTTTTCCTTGGCGACCCCATTCCGAAAAACGACCAGTGACGGGATACTCATTACCTTGTAACGCTGGGCAAGCTCTTGGCCGTTGTCAACGTTGAACTTCACAAATTTAATTTGACCCGCAAACTGCTGCTCCAGTTTCTCTAAGACCGGCGCCATCATCTTGCAGGGGCCACACCACGGTGCCCAAAAGTCAACGACCGTCAGCGGCCCGGTAATCGTCTGGTCAAAGTTCTCTTGTGTTGCTTCAATTGCCATTACTTTTGCTCCTTTTGTTTATCTTTACCACGCCGGATAAAGTGGACAATAATTGTCAGTCCAAATACTATCAGCATAAAGATGCCAAAGTATTGTGATGGTATTTCGATGTCGATTGCCGGAATCGTTAAGAAGAGCTTAATCGCAATCACAAAGATTAAGGCGTAAGCCATTGGCTCGAGTTCTGGAATCTTGCGCATCAATTTCATGATGATCTCGGCTACTCCCCGCATGCAGGCAATCCCAATCAAGCCCCCAATCAGGACGATTACCGGGTTAGGTGAGACCGCCAGCGAAGCTAATACCGAGTCAACAGAGAAAATGATGTCCATAAATTCGATCTGGGCAACGACCAGCCAGAAGCGCTTCCGGCCCGTCACCCGGTCGGCGGTTGTGCGGACTTTTCGCCGTCGCCGGCCGTGGTAGCGATTATGGAAGAACCGGTATACCAGATACATCAGGTAGGCGGCCCCGATTACTTTGATTTCCCAGAAGTTGATCAGGTAGACCCCAATCCCGATGATTAAGAAGCGGAAGAGGTAAGAACCCCAAATTCCGTAAAAGAGGGACTCCTCCTGCTCCTTGAGGGTTGGCAACACCCGGGTTTGCGCAGCTAAAACGACCGCATTATCGACTGACAGTAGGCACTCAATTATTACTAGCGACAAAATAATGAGCCAATCCTGGCCTGAGGTAATAACCGTTGCCCAGTTATGCGGGTCAAAAAACGGCCCATATAACTTTTCTAAAAGTGACAATTAGTGTCCTCCTTGTAGCATTATTTGCAATCTAACTTTTCTAAGTCGTATTTTACCAGATAATCTGTAAAATAGGACGGCAAAGGTGCCGTAACCTGAATTCTTTTAAAAGAAAAGGGCAGGACCAATTCCTGTTTGGCGCCGTGCAACAGCATCCGCGAAGAACCATCCCGGCCGTATAAGGGGTCACCAATAATCGGGTGCCCATGGTAGGCAAGGTGGACCCGGAGTTGGTGTGTCCGTCCCGTTGCAAGCTGTAGGAGGACGAGCGTGCGATTGTGCCGGCTTGCCAGCACCTGGTAGTTGGTTTGCGCTGGTTTGGCATTTTCACCAGCGACGCAATACTTACGCACGTCCAGTGGATCCTTGCCCAGGGGTTCAGTAAACTTTCCCCGGCCGGTCAGGTTGCCGGCAACCACTGCCAGGTAACGACGGTGAATTTGCCCGGAGCTGATCAAGCGGTTGAGGACCGGCACAACCACCGGATTTTTAGCAATAATCATTGCCCCGCTGGTCTCCTGGTCAAGGCGGTGGACCATAAAGGCTCCGCAATTCTTTGCCGTTAGGTAGCCCGCCACGTCGTTCATCAGCGTCCCCGTTTCGCCGTGATAATTTGGGTGGCTCTTTTGTCCTTGCGGCTTATTGACCACTACCAGGTCACGATTTTCAAACAGGACCCTAACCTGTGGTGCACTGGTCGGTCGGTAATCATTTGCCGCCGGGGTTCGGAACTCATCCCCGTTAAAAGCCAGCGTCACCCGGTCCCTAGCTGCGACCACCGTGTTCATATAGGCATAGCGACCATTTAGCAGGACATGGTGACGGCGGCGCAAAAAGTGAACATAGCGGTTCGGCAACAGCCACTGGTCATGCAGTAAAGTCCGGAGGCTGCAACGAGCCTGGTTCTCCGGCAGGTGCTCCTCAATTTTCCAGCGAATTTTGTCCGTCATTTTTCCACCCCTCTTATACGTTAGTTTTATTTTATAATTATTTCCCGGAAAATGGAAAAGCGTCCTCTTTACTTTTCCCCGTTTATAGCGTTGAATATTAATGTAAGCACTTATAGGAGGTGAATAGCTTGCTCAGTACCGAAGAAATTAACGATCACAGTCGGTGGATCAGTGTATTTGAACCACTCCCCCGGGAGCGGGCAGACCTGATCAAAAAATACGAAGTGACCCAAGAACTGCTGGACTATGCTATTGACCCCTACGAAAAAGCCCGGGTTGAAGTCGACCCGGATGCGGGGGTAACCTTGTTGATTTTCGACGTCTACGTCCCGACCCACGCGGTGACCGCTCCTCAGACGGCCCCCATTGGGATCATGCTGACAACCAATAACATTATTACCTTCACCAACGCCAAGACGAACTTTGTTAACGGCATCATCGCCAACCAGCTTAAAGTTTTGCAGAAACGGGGCCCGATTACCGATAAACTCAACCTTGTTTTCCCGGTTCTTTACCGGCTTTCAACGAACTACTTTGGTCCCCTCCGCCGGGTCGACCAGCAGCGGCAGCAAATCCAGCGCAACTTGCAAAAGCGAACCGGACGGAACGCCATTACCGAGTTCATGGAAATCGAAACTGGTCTGGTCTACATGTTAACTTCCCTTAAGGGGAATGTTTCCCTGCTTGAGGAGTTCAAACGGCGGTTTGCCCCCCGGATGTCGACCCGGCAGCGCAACGACCTGGACGACGTGATCGTCGAAGCACAACAGGGGCTGGAGATGGCCCAGATGACCTCTGATGTCTCCGAGCGGGTCTCCAACGCTTACAGTAAGGTTTTGGATAGCGACCTGAACCAAACGATGAAGTACCTGACCATCTATTCGATTGTCCTGTCAATTCCTACCATTGTTTCGGGATTTTATGGCGAAAACGTGAAACTGCCCTTAGCTGATGGGAACCTTTCCTGGCTCCTCACCCTGGTAATTACTCTCGTGCTGATGGTCGCCTGCGTGATTTTCCTCATCAACCGCCGCTGGTGGAAGTAACCCCCTTGCACGACGACAGTGAGGGTGGTAGGATTACTAACATCGAACAAGCAAATTAATAGCCTATATAATGCCGAGATATGGTCGGCAGTTTCTACCCGGAGCCTTAAATTCCGGACTATAAGCGTTTCAATACTTATACTAAAAAGAAGCTGCGGCATTTTCTTGCCGCAGCTTCTTTTACTAGGCTGTGATTTGACTTCCAAACTATTAGGAGGAATTCCACGTGAAGCAAGCAACTTCAACTGTTTATCGCGGCCAAGCCAGCCGCCGCACATTTACTAGCGAGTGGCACAACCTGGTGCTCGGCTTTCAGCACCTTTTAGCTATGTATTCTGGGGATGTCCTAGTACCCCTGCTGATTGGGCACTACCTGCACTTCTCCGCCCTCCAGATGACCTACCTGGTGTCCATCGACATCTTTATGTGTGGGGTGGCAACGCTCCTGCAGCTCAAGCAAACACCATTGACGGGGATTGGTCTCCCTGTCGTTCTCGGTTGTGCCGTTCAGGCCGTGACGCCCCTTGAGTCAATTGGTGGCAAACTCGGAATCACCTACATGTACGGGGCCATCATTGCCGCCGGAATCTTCGTCTTCTTGATTGCCGGCTTCTTCGCCCGCCTCAAGCGCTTCTTCCCGCCAGTTGTCACTGGGTCATTAATTACGATCATCGGTTTCACCCTGGTCCCGGTTGGCTTTCAAGATCTCGGTGGCGGCACCCCGACCGCCGCGTCATTCGGGAACCCAACGAATCTGTTGGTCGGCTTTTTGACGATTATTATCATCCTAGTCATCAGCGCCTTTGCCCGAGGCTTCATGAAGTCAATCGCCATTCTGATTGGAATCCTAGTGGCTTCATTTATCGCCGGTGGCCTCGGCCAGGTATCGTTAACCCCCGTTAGTGAAGCAGCCTGGTTCCATACGCCCCAGCTCTTCTTCTTTGGGGTGCCCCACTTCAACCTGAGTGCTATGATCACCATGATGCTGGTTTCCCTGACCACCATGATTGAGTCCACCGGGGTGTTCTTTGCCCTCAGTGACATTACCGGCCGCCAGCTTACCACAAAAGATTTGGAACGGGGCTACCGGGCCGAGGGGATTGCCGCGGTCCTGGGCGGACTTTTCAACACCTTCCCCTACTCAACTTTCTCGGAAAACGTTGGGGTTCTCAAAATGTCCGGGGTTAAAACCCGGCGGCCAGTCTACTATGCCGCCTTTCTGCTGCTCCTGCTCGGCTTGTTGCCAAAGGTCGGCGCGCTGGCAACTGTGATTCCAGAACCCGTCCTCGGTGGTGCCATGATTGTCATGTTTGGGATGGTCGGTGTCCAGGGGGTACAGATCCTTCACAAAGTTGATTTCACCAAAAACTCGAACCTCCTGACCGCTTCCGTTTCCATCGGGCTAGGACTTGGGATTACCATGTACCCGCAACTCTTCCAGCACATGCCGACCGAAGTCCAGATTATCCTGGGCAACGGAATCGTCGTCACCAGCATTTCGGCGGTCCTGCTTAACCTGCTCTTCAACCACCGCTGGGCGAGAGAAAAATAATTGGCCGTTGACAAACGCCTAGCAAGACGGTAATATAATGGCAACAATTTTCGTTCTAGTAGGTCCTGCGTTGGGTGTCAGAGAGCCGGTGGTGATGTGCGAACCGGTCAGGCGGAGCGGCTGAATTATCACGAAATCTCAATTGTCCGGCCATGATCAGTGCCGTTACCACCTGATAAGAGTGCGGCAATAGTCCGTAAGCTGGGTGGTACCACGGTTTAAATAATCGTCCCGTTGATTTAGTTCAACGGGACGTTTTTTGTTTAAGGAGGAAGTTATCGTGAGCAACTGTGGTGGGGTCATCCGTTATCTTAGCTGCTAAATTGCAACGCTAACGATTAAGGAGGACCTAGCTTATGAAAAAAGTACACTTTAAAGAAGCCATTATTATTCTGATTATTATGTTGATCATCTTGGGAACCGCCGTCATTAAGTTCGGCCTGTCACCCCAGATTCCCGTCCTGTTTACGATTGCCCTGCTCATCTTCTGGGCCCGCTTTCGGGGGGCATCCTGGGAGGATATCCACCAGGGAATCCAAGAGGGGATTGGCACGGCCATCATCCCGATTTTCATCTTTATTCTGATTGGGGCCTTGATTGCCGTCTGGATTAAGGCTGGGATTATCCCCGCCATTATGGTGGTTGGTTTCAAGCTGATTTCCAGTCAGTTCTTTATCCCCTCAACATTCGTGGTCTGCTCACTGGTCGGCCTATCGATTGGGAGCGGCTTTACCACCATCTCCACGATTGGAATCGCCCTCTTTGGGATGGGAGTCGCGATGAACATCAACCCAGCCCTAATTGCCGGGGCCATCATCTCTGGGGCCGTCTTTGGCGATAAGATGTCACCCCTCTCGGACTCGACCAACCTTGCGTCCGCGATTGCCGGCAGCGACCTCTTTGCCCACATTAAGAACATGATGTGGTCCACCATCCCCTCGTTCGTCGTTTCGCTAATCCTCTTCTGGCTGCTCGGCAGCGCGGGTTCCCATATCGACGCGGGTAAAATTGCCCGGACTACGGCCGTCTTGACCCAGCACTTCACCATCAGCTGGTGGGCGCTCTTGCCAATCGCCCTGATGTTTATCTGCACTTGGCGGCACATCCCGGCAATTCCAACCCTCTTTATCAACATCTTCGTTACGGTCATCATGATTTTCTGCCAACACCCGCACGAATCATTATCCTCACTGACTGGTTTAATTACCGACGGTTTCGTGGCCCACACCAGTGATAGTTCCGTTAACACCCTGCTATCACGGGGTGGCATCTCCAGCATGATGACCACCGTTTCCCTGATCATCGTAACCCTCTCCCTCGGAGGCCTGCTAATGAAGTTCCATGTAGTGCAAGCCGCGATGGAACCGCTGATCAAGCACCTGCGCAAGCCGGGACCGTTGGTTACTACGACCATTCTGGCCGGAATTGGTATCAACCTTTTCGTCGGCGAACAGTACCTCTCCGTTATTTTTCCAGGGAAGGCGTTCAAACCCGCCTTTGCCCGGATTGGTCTTTCACCGTTAGCTTTAAGCCGGGTCCTCGAAGATGGTGGAAGTGTGATTAACTACCTCATCCCGTGGGGCGTTGCTGGCTCCTTTGCCGCTTCCACCCTCGGTGTTCCCGTTTTACACTTCCTGCCCTTCGTCTTCTTCAGTCTCTTCTCACCGGTATTCTCCATCCTGAGCGGGTTCACCGGTATCGGGCTCAAATGGGCTGGCAAAAAAGAGCAAAACTAGCTATGTTATAAAACCTAAGGAGTAAAAAAGCCCCCAATTAGCTAACAAGCTAATTGGGGGTCTTCGTCCTTCAATGCCGTATGGAGAAAACGCAGTATTTAACCTGCCAGCTACTGCGGTGAGGCATTGTAATCTAAAAACAATTAAATCCGCCCCTTAACGTCCTTATCCTTAAACGACTTCGGGTCCGGGATAAAGGAGATGTCAGCGTCAATAATCCCAAACTGCTCGCGCAGCATCTTCTCAATGCGTTCCGACAGCTGGAAACTCTCCAGGACCGTCATCTTACTATTAACCATCAGGGTAGCGTCCAAAGTGACTACGTTGCCGTTGTAATGGGCCTTGAGTTCGACCACCTGACGCACCTTAGCAACATTAAGAATGGCGTCCCGGTATTCTTTTTCGGCTCGGGGATCAAAGTAGTCCGTCAGGTTGAGGCTGCTATCAAAGAAGATTTTTAAGCCGGAATACAGGATAAAGAAACCAACGACAATACTGGTGGCACCATCAAGCCAGGCGAGGTCAAACAGGAGTGCGCCACCGATGGCAACCATTGTTCCAATACTGGTAAAGGCATCGCTCAGACTGTCCTGGGCCGACGCCAGCAGGGCCGCGTTTTGCAGCTTCCGTCCGGTCCGTCGATTCATGTACCACACCACCAACATGATGACGGAGGCCACGCCAGCCCCAATCAGGGCCACTGGCTGGGGAACCACCCGGCTGCTCGGGTTCAGTAGGGCCTTAATTCCGTCGATAATAACGCTGAGGGCAATGGCAATCATCACGACAGCGGTCACCAGTGAAAAGATGGTTTCGTAACGCCAGCGAACGAACTGGACCCGCTGGTCAGAGCCCATGTGATCCTGGTAGTTGCCAGCCGGGAGCTTGGCGCCAATAATGTCGTCATCGTCAACGTCCTGGGCAATGTGCAGGCCAATCATCAAGAGAACTGTTGAAATAATTCCTGATAAGTTATTAAAGGCATCGGCCCGCAAGGTCTGTGACCTACTGATAGCCGCCAGCCAGTATTCAATGATTGAAATAACCAGGTAGGCCACCACATTGTAAACCAAGTGGCGTTGGGCGGCCCGAATCTTCGCCAGCTCATTGGCCTGGGTCCGTTCCCAGACAGCCATCTCGTGCTTTGTATGCTTCTTAAACTTTGACATCAATCTCTAACTTCCCTTGAAAATGCGTTAGGTCTATTGTAACGCAAACTTTGCTGGGCAAAAGTAAGAACCAAAAGGCTGGGAATTAACTTAACCTCTTAATTATTTTATAGATTAATAATGCCTCAGCGCAGTAGCTGGCTGGCAGTTCAAGCGCTGATAAATCAGCGTTTGACCAACCTAGCCATCCTTGCGGAGGTTCGAAGACAAACGCCCCAAATCAGCTTGCTAGCCGATTTGGAACGTTTTTTCTCACTCTCTGGTTCTTAGGGTAGCGAGTGGCGGAAATTATCCTAAATTTCTTACCTTTGATGGCTAAAAGTCATACCGCGTTGTGCTATTGATTGTAAGCAACCACTTGAATATCATCATCGGTCAACAGAAGGCGGGTCAAGCTGCCATTAGCTGGGCGAACGGTCACATCATACTTGCCGCCGCCAAAGCGTTCTACTAGGCTGAGGAGGGTGTTACCGTGGCTCACCCAGAGGACGTTGCTATCGTCCGGCAAGCCGGCGTTTTTAATCAGCGCGATCCCCTTATCGACCCGTTCCCAGTATTCCTGGTTGTTTTCGGCATCATGGAAGGGATCGGCATCTTTGAGCCAATCCTTAGCTGTGCCAATCGAATGTTCAGTGACAATGTCGTGAAAGTTCGTGAACCCGTGGGGAGCCCCGGCATTATACCAGGCCAGGTCCATGTTGGTACCTTCGTAGGAGCCGTAGAATTCTTCCCGGAAGTACGGTGCGGTGACCGGCTGCTTAACCGACCCGGCTTCGTTCATATCAAGAATTGTCTGAATAGTTTCCATCGCCCGGGTGGTGTCACTGCAAAAGGCGCCCGCAAAGTGGACATCTCGCAAACGCTCACCAGCCTGACGGGCATTCTCTTTTCCCTTGGCGGTCAGTGGCGAATTACTCCACCCTTGTAGCTTATTGTAAATGTTAAAGTAGGTTTGGCCGTGCCGAACCAGGTATAGGTTTAGTTTAGTCATTGTCATGCGCCTCCGTGATTAGTCTTGCAACCATTGTACCGCTTTCAAAGCCTTAATCATAGCGAACTTAGTGCGGACTTATTTTTTTAAACACAATTTGTTCATATTTGCCCCGTAGACTAAACCCCATAGAAGGAAGGAATGAATATGACATTAAAAGATACTAGCCAACCTGAAATAGTGGCCGCCCGGATTGTCGCGGTCACCGGCAGAACAGTAAAAGTGGTGACCGAAGATGGTCAAACCCTCCGCATTCCCCTCTCCAATAAATACCGGCAGGATAAAACCATGCTTGCTTCACTAAGGGATATTTGGCGAGCAGGAATCTGGATCCCCGTCAACCGGCAGCTGAAAAAGCTCTTCCATTACGACTGGCTGACGGGGCCGACCCCGGCACCAGCAACAAACAATTAAGATTTAACAACGATTGCTCCTCAGTAATTGCTCACTTGCAATCTGTGATAAAATAGTTCTGATTTACTAAAATTAGTTACTACCCAATCGATTGTGAGGAACATTCTTAATGAAAAAATTAAGCAAATTCGTGGACACTAGGATTGGGTTCTTTACCCTGCTAGTTGTCCTTTTTTGGTTTAAAACCCTGTTTGCTTACTTTACCGATTTCAACCTCGGGGCCAGCAATATTTTCCAGTACATCATTTTGCTTTTTAACCCACTGGCTACGACGGCATTGATCTATAGTATTGCATTTTATTTTAAACGGGCACGCTTTTTCTATCCCGTCATTATGGGGCTCGATATCGCTAACACCTTGCTGCTGTACCTAAATGTTATCTACTACCGAGAATTTACCGATTTTATGACCATCGCCACGATGACTGGCTATTCCAAGGTTAACCAAGGGCTTAGCGGCAGTTCGCTTGCCCTGACCAACCTGCACGACGTCTTTTACTGGCTGGATATCGTAATAATTCTCGTCCTGATGCTGATCCGAGTCATTCATTTTGACCGCCGCGCCATCGGGACCCGCCTGGCATTCGCCTTTACGTCGATGTCGCTCGTCTTGTTCGGGGTCAACCTTTCCCTAGCGGAGATGGACCGGCCGCAGTTGCTGGGCCGGACTTTCGACCGGAATTACATTGTTAAGTACCTGGGAATCGATACCTTCACTGGTTATGATCTGGTCAAGTCACAGCATATTCACGAAATGCGGCAGAGTGCCACCAAGTCCGAATTGGATAAGGTCAAAAAATTTACCGATAAGCACTACGCCAAGCCTAATCCGCAAATGTACGGGATTGCTAAGGGACGGAATGTGATCATTATCCACCTGGAGAGCTTTCAGCAGTTCCTGATCGATAAAAAGATCAACGGTCAGGAAGTAACGCCATTCCTGAACTCCCTCTACCACAGCCGTGACACTTATGCCTTCGACAACTTCTTCCACCAGGTCGGTCAGGGGAAGACCAGTGACGCGGAAAACCTGCTGGAAACCTCAACCTTTGGCCTGCCGCAGGGATCATTATTCGCCACGCTCGGTAGCGACAACACCTTCCAAGGGGCGCCCGCTATTCTAAACCAGCGGGCCGGCTACACCAGTGCGGTCTTCCACGGGAACGTCGCCAGTTTTTGGAACCGGAACAACGTTTATAAGAACCTTGGCTATCAATACTTCTTCGATGCCAGTTACTACGACACTTCCGGTGATAAGGCTACCGGCTATGGCCTGAAAGACAAACTCCTCTTCAAGGACTCCGTCAAGTACCTTCAGAATCTGCAACAGCCGTTCTACGCTAAGTTCATCACCGTTACCAACCACTTCCCGTACGACCTGGACGATGAGGATAAGGATCCGGACTTCCAAACCACTAATACTGGTGATGCCAACGTTGATAACTATTTCGTAACGGCCCACTATCTGGACCAATCATTATCAGAGTTTTTCAACTATCTGAAGAAGACGGGAGTTTACGACCACTCCATCATTATGATCTACGGTGACCACTACGGAATCTCCAATAGCGAGAACACCTCCCTCGCCAGCGTACTCGGGAAAAACGCAGATAGCTGGACTGATTTCGACAACGCCCAGCTCCAGCGGGTTCCGCTGATGTTCGTTATCCCTAATTCCGGTGGGCACGGCTACATTTCACACACCTATGGCGGGGAAGTCGACGTCCTGCCGACCCTCCTCCACTTGCTGGGAATCAGTTCCAAGCGCTATATCCAGTTTGGGACGGACCTCTTCTCAAATGAGCATAGCCAAACCGTGGCTTTCCGGAACCGGGACTTTGTAACCCCGCATTTCACCAGCATTAACGGGAAGATTTATAACAACCGGACCGGGAAGGAAGCTAAGCTGACCAAGAAACAGCAAAAGCAACTGGAACGGGCACGGGAGCTAGTCAACCTGGAACTAAGCCTCTCCGATTCGCTAAACGAGAAGAACTTGCTTCGCTTCTACCACCCCAAAGGGTTTAAGATCGTTCACCCAGCGGACTACAACTATTCCAACGGCTTGAAGCGTGCCCAGCGGATTGAGAAGAAGAAGGGGAACAAGTCGACCAGTATCTTTAGTCAGCACCATAATCGGTCAACGGTCAATGATTACAGTACTGATGCTCCAGAACAGAACCACTCTTCAACCGATTCTAACCGAATTAAGATTACTAATCCGGATGCTAATAATAAGTAACCGTCCTAACGAAGAAGAGCTGGGCAGAAGTCGCAATTGACTTCTGCCCAGCTCTTTTTGATTCTTATAATGAATAGTGCGTATACTTGCCAGACTCTACATCCGACTTCTGAATGCTCATAAAGGCATTGGGGTCCTCGCTCTTAATCAAGTCCCGCAGGAAGGCCAGCTGCCCCCGGGGGGTCACTACCATAATCACGTCGGTAGGTTTCCCCGTATAGGCCCCCTTCCCATTCAGAATGGTGGCCCCATGGGTAAACCGCCGCAACTGTTGAATCAGCTTAGCAGCCCGCTTGGTAAAGATGATTACCATTACGTCTGTCTGCGAGGCGAAGGCATAGTCCATCAAAGCGTTAACGATCAGCATCCCAATCAGGGTATACACGATCCGCCCCGGGCCAAAAAAGATAAGTGTCAAAACAACGATCAGCCCGTTAATTACGTTGGCAAAGAAGCCCACGTTTTTATGAAAGCGCCGTTGACAATACGTGGCAACAATATCCATCCCGCCAGTAGTAAAGCCATTGTTGAAACACCAGCCGATACTTAACCCGATCAGTGCCGAGCCGATAATCGTGTTGGTCAGAGGATCCTTCACCAGGACCATTGTCGGCACAATCCCTAGAAAGATGATGTTAGATAAAACCGCAATTCCCGAAAAAAGAATGTAGCGAAAGCCAAATACCCGCCAGGCGAAGATAAACAACGGGACATTCAGAACCGTCATTAAGAGACTCATACTGAGGTTGGGGACCACTGCATGGATCAATTGCGATAGTCCCAGCAAACCGGTCGAGTATGAATTAACAACGTTCAAGAAATCATTAACAGCAATTGCAGACAGGAACCCGTATAAGATTGCCACCAGTCCCGCCTTGGTCAGCTGTCGATAGTTTACTTTAATTGCCACCGCAATTCCCCCTTGCTAAAAAAAATCGATAACTTATTTTAGCATTTTCTTAATAAAAAACATCCTGAAAAATTCCCTTAATTCAGCTTAATGCCACAAACGCTGCCAGAAGTTGCCGGTGGGGACTCCTTTCTTGCTGTAAAGGTTATAGGTCAGCGGCTCATTATCGATTGTCTTCACGCCGCGACCAGCTACTTCCAGTTCACCAACCTTTTGATTGGCGTGAACGGGCGCCGGAATCTTATTATTCCGACTATGCCGGGTCAGCTTGACCGTTAAACTGGCGGCTTTAACCGGGTGGTCGCCCCAAACGCTAATTTGACGAGGACGGATGGGCACCGCTTTTTGACTGCCGTTGGCAACCGGTTGCTGTTGCAGCCGGCGGGGCAGCGTAATCTCCTCCGTGCGCATCCGCTTCAGTTTGTTGTACAGCTGCTGGGTAGCCGTAAAACGGGCATCCCCGCCACCATTGGCGTGAAGGACAACGGTCACTATCCGATGGCCGCGGTAAAGACCGGTACTGACGAAGGACGCCCCGGCCGCTTCCGAAGTTCCGGTCTTTAAACCGTCAATTTTAACCCCGCTCACCGCATACTGATCCCCCGGCAGCATCTTATTTAAATTATCAGCCTGAACAGACTTATCCTTGGTGATGGAGAAAGTGGCCGACTGCTGTGCCGTGATTTTAAGCAGCCCCGGATAGGTATTGATCAGGTAACGTGCCAGCAGGGCAACATCATTCGCCGTCATCGCGTTTTCTGCTTTGTCCCCGTACTGGCTCAGCTTCAAGCCCTTCAAATCGCCATTCGTCAATCCCACTGGATTTACAATGCTGTAATTTCTAAGGCCAATCTGCTGTGCCTTCTGGTCTAGCTTGAGGTTAAACTTCTCCAGACTGCTACCGTCCGCACTAGCCAGGGCCAGCGTGGCCCCGTCGGCCGACTTGACCATTGCGGCGTTCAGCAATTCGCGAACGGGGTAGGATTGTCCCGCCTGGACCCCGATTGCAGAATAATTCGGATCATTGGCGATGGCTGCAACATCGCTGGAGACCTTCACCTTCGTATCGGCAGTAATGACCTTTTGCCTTAGCTCATCGTGAATTACCGCAACCGTCAGCAGCTTGCTGATTGACGCTACTGGCAGCTTCTGATTAGCATTCTGCTCGTACAGGACCTGCCCAGTTGAAGCATCGATCATGACCGCGGCCCGGGCATTCACCCTGCCACTGGCCAGCGCGTTCATCGTTAACCCGCTTAACATGAGCAGCAGGGTCAGTATCATTAGTAACGTTCTCTTAATCTTCATTAACTCTCTCCCTATCATTCCATAATTAGCGACCTAATTATATTGATGCTGGGCATAGATTACAATTGCCCGTACGACAATCAAACAACTAAAGCGGAATCCTTCGTTACCAGCGAAAGATCCCGCTTCTAATTTCTATTTACCGATGTTCATTGATGAACTGTGCATCGCCATCTTCTTATCCGGGTACAGGGCCTTGGCTAGCGCCGTAACTGCTGTCGGTGCCTCGCCAAACGCGGCCGCAATCAGCGCCGTCTTTCCTGGATAAGTTACCCCATCCCCGATGGCATACACCCCATCGATGTTGGTCTTCATCGTTGAATCCACCTTAATTAGGTGGTGCTCGCTGGCTAAATCCAGCGACCATTCATTTAAGGCCGCGTTATTGGACGTAAAACCATAATTGACGATCAGCTGGTCCACGTTGAGCCGTTTTTCCTCATCGCTCCGTCGTTTTTTCAGTCCCAAGGTAACCGTTCGATCATCTTCGACCTGGATTTTCTTTGGCAGGTAGGGGGTCACTAACTTCACGCGGGACTGCTGCAACCGACTGACCGTGTGCTCTAGGCCGCGAAATTCATCCCGGCGGTGAACAATGCTGACTTCTTTGGCCACCGGTTCGAGCATCAGGGCAATGTCGATCGCCGAATCCCCGCCACCGAGAACGGCCACCCGCTGCCCCTTATAATCGGCCACGTGGTTAACAAAGTAATGCAGCTGGTGGCCTTCTGCCGCTGCGGCCCCCGCAAGACTGAGTTTCCGCGGCGTAAACGCTCCGTTACCTAGTGCAATCACAATTGCCCGGGAATGGGAAGTGCGCTTGGCTGACTTGATCGTAAAGGTCCCGTCCGCCTCCTTAACAACATCTTCGACCGTTTCGTTTAGCCGCTGAGCGACCGGGGCGACCGCCATCTGCTGTTTCAAGCGGTCGACCAGCTCCTGACCGCTCACCCCGGGCATCCCAGCAACATCCCAAATCTGCTTTTCCGGGTACAGGGCGGCCACCTGACCACCAAGCTGCGACAAACTTTCAATCAACTGGGTCCGCAATTCATGCAAGCCACAGTAAAAAGCGGCAAACATTCCCGCTGGTCCACCACCAATTATCGTTACGTCGTACATTTCTTCAGCCATGTCGTTATCCTTTCGTTTCAGGTTACTTTCATTATATCATTTCTCACCATTTCCACCACGTGCCAGACCGCCTAAATCAGCACGACGCCTCTTTAACCATTACCGGAAAGAACCGTTTTCAGTAAAAGGTTTGACGTGTCAATATAGCAATGTTAAAATTTTGTAAAAGCGCTATCACTACGTTGCCTTTAGGCTTCGAGCAAACTAAGATAGGGTAGTAGATAAAATTTTTAGTTAAACTTTTTGGAGGGACTAATTATGGCAAAACGGAAAATGATCCTCGATTTGGATACTGGTGTCGATGACGCATTGGCAATTGCTTACGCGCTTGCCGACCCCGAAGTTGATTTGATTGGGATTGTTAGTTCATACGGAAACAACCTGCTGGATGTCTGTGCGGAAAACAGCCTCAAGCTGCTGGAACTATTAGGTCACACTGACATTCCGGTTTTCAAAGGCTTGCCACACTCCAGTACGTCTGATCATTTTGACGTTATGCAGGTTTCCAAAGACATTCACGGTGACAACGGTATTGGTGATGTGGAACTGCCTGCTCCGCAACGGGCCGTGGAAGCAGAATCTGGGGTTGATTTCTACATCGATGCCGCTCATAAGTACGGTAAGGACCTGATCATTATCCCGACTGGTCCAATGACCAACCTGGCAGCCGCCTTAAAGAAGGATCCAGAAATCGCCGACCTGATTGGCAATGTTACCTTCATGGGCGGGGCCCTGACCGTTGATGGCAACGTCACCCCGGCCGCAGAAGCAAACATCAACCAGGATGCTAAGGCCGCTGATGAAGTCTTTAAGTCGAACCTGCCACTGACGATGGTTGGCCTGGATGTAACCTTACGGACCCTTTTAACGAAGAAGGAAACGCAACAGTGGCGTGACCTTGGTACCGCCGCTGGTAAGGCCTACGCTGACATCACCGACTTCTACATCGATGCTTATTACAACCTGGACATCGATAAGAACGGCTGTGCCCTGCACGACCCTCTGGCTGTCGGTGTCGGTATCGACCCATCATTCGTTAAGACGATCAGCCTCTTCATGCGGTGTGAATACGATCCAGACAGTCCGTTCTACGGTCGGACCGTTGGTGATAACGCCAAGCTGAACGATCCTAACCCGAACGTCAAGGTGGCCGTCAATGTTGACAAGGAACGCTACCTCAAGGCCTTCATGGACCACTTAACAACCTTGTTCAAAGAAAACTAGCACAAATACGCCCAATGAAGGAACGCAGCAGAAATCCGCGGTGATTTTTGCTGCGTTCCTTTACTTTAGGCCAAACTTCGGTATAATTAGCAAAAAATAATTAGGAGAGAAAAGTGAATGAAAATTGCTGCTTATAGTGTTGTCCCAGCGGAAAAGCCCTACTTCAAACGGTGGAGCAAGGAGCACCAGGTGGAAGTCAAGTTAATCGCCGCCCCCCTTTCCCAAGCCACCCTGGATGAGGCCGCCGGCTGTGTTGGCGTTTGTGTCCAACAGCCTTCCGCCCTGGGGGATGCCGCCTTCTACCGGCGGTTTGCCCAGATGGGCCTAAAATACATCGGGGTCCGGTCGGCCGGGATCGACTTCGTGGACCTCGCCGCTTGCCAAAAGAACGGCATCAAGGTGACTAACGTGCCAGCCTATTCCCCACGCGCGATTGCCGAGATGGGGCTGACCCAAGCACTAGCCCTTTTACGCCGGCTCGGGGAATACCGGGCCGAGATGGCGCAGGGTAAATTCAGCCTCAACCCCCGCTTGATTAGTAACGAAATCTACAAGCTCACCGTGGGCCTAATCAGTCTTGGGCATATCGGCGGTGAAACCGCTCGGCTTTACCGGGCGCTGGGGGCCAGAGTGATTGCTTACAACAGCAGTCATAAGGTTCAGTATGAATCAGTAGTTGAATACACTGACTTCGCCACCGTAATTGCCCAATCGGACATCATCTCGCTGCACACCCCTTTAACTCCCGCTACTAACGGAATGATCGGGGAGGAAGAGTTCCGCAAGATGAAGGACAGTGCCATCCTGATTAACATGTCGCGGGGTGGCTTGGTCGATACCCCGGCTCTGATCACCGCATTGCAGCACGGGCAAATTGCCGGTGCCGGGCTGGATACCCTGGCTAACGAAGCTGAATTTTTCCGGAAGGACGTTCCCGTAGACCAGCTGCCGGCTGACTACCAAACGTTGGCGGCCATGCCGAACGTCATCATTACTCCCCACATTGCTTTCTATACCGCCACGGCCGTTAAAAACATGGTTAACATCGGTTTGGATAACATCTATCGGCAGGAAATTAAAAAAAACTAATAAATATATTGTCGTTTTATAATCTAAATGCTAAGATAATGGCAACTTAAGTTTCAGATGGAGGATGACCATAAGTTTCTGCACTGCACAATTGAATAGTTGGCAAAGCCGGTAAGCTCAGTATGCCCGTGTTGCAGGTGCATACTGGGGTTGAACAGTGTGCATCTGTACCGGCTTTTTAAGGATCCCATTAAGCCCGTACGGATTTCCACGTACGGGCTTTTCCTTTCTAACTGACAAGAGGAGCCCCAGCTGCGTGGGAGCTCCTCTTGTTTTTTGATTAAAGAAAGGTTGATCGTAAATGAAACGAATTGTAGCAATGATTACTATCCTTATAGTTATTTTAGGCGGCTACTTGGGCCTTACCCGCTTCCAAAGGCAGCACCGCACACCGGTGGTCGGGGTCTTGACAATGATGCACCACCCCGCCCTAGACCAAATCTACCGCGGATTTGTTGCCGGCCTGGGCGAAGCGGGCTACCACAACGGTAAAAACATCAAGATTGAGTATCAAAACGCCAACGGTGACCAGGCCAACCTCAAGACAATGGCGGACAAGCTCGTCAATGACCACGCTAAGGTCGTTCTCGGCATTACTACGCCCGCCGCCCAGTCATTAGTAAACGCAAGCAAGTCCACCCCTATTGTTATGGGCGGAATCGGTGATCCCGTGGGTGCCCGGCTCGTGAAAAGCCTCCGGCAGCCCGGTGGGAACGTTACCGGAGTACAGTCTGACAACCCGGTTGGCCAGCAGTTAAAACTGGCCAAGCATTTTCTCCCCCACGCCAAGGCCCTGGGCCTGATCTACACGTCTAGCTACCCTTCCGCGGAATACCAGGCCAAAATGATGATTGCGGACGCCAAGAAAATGCACATCAATTTGAAAGTCTACACAATCGCCAGCGCCAATGACCTTAACCAGGTTTCTTAGCAAATGCTCACCCAGGTTGACGGGGTGATGGTCCCGTGTGACAACCTCATCGCGGGCGCAATGAAGAACCTGGTCAAAAATGCTGACGCAGCCCACAAGCCGGTCTTCCCCGGTGCTGACACGATGGTAAAAGACGGCGGGGTCGCTTCGATTAGTCTCGACCAGTACGGTATGGGAAAAGCGGCAGCGAAGATGACCGTCCAAATTCTCAAGGGAAAACAGCCGCAGGATATGCCCGTTAACGACTACCAGCATGGCAAGCCAATCCTTAATCTTCAACAGGCTAAAATAACCATCCCGAGCGGCTTCCAGCAGGAGGCTGCCCAACACGGAACAGTAATTAAATGAACAATGAGGGGACGCAGCGGTGAACGGAGCGCCCCTTCATTGTTCGTTTAGCTTAACCCAATTACAACAAGTTGCGGATCACCAGCGAAAGCGCTAGGATCAGCGCGCCGACCCCCACGATAATCTGCATCAGGCGGCCAGGCAAACGGCGGACAATCACAGGCCCCAGCGCGCCGCCGATGATATTGCCGATGAACAGCGGAATGACATAGTTCCATTCAATCGTCGTTTCAAAGGCAAAGATAATGACCGCAATCGTGTTGGTGACCGTCATCGCCACATTCTTCAAGGCATTATTCACGGCAAAGGTCTTCTGCCGATTGACCACGGATAGTAGGGTCAGCATCATCACGCCGGCACCGGCATTAAAGTAACCGGCGTAGACGCCTACCAGGAAGATCCCGAGCGTGGTCAAAGCGGTGTAGAGCGGGTGGCGGCCAAGCGAGTGACTGTTAGCCGCCATGGCTTCCTGTGCCTGTCGTGGCCGATGCGGGAAGATTAAAATCAGCCCCGCGATCCCGATGCAAAATGGCACTAATTCCTGAAAAAATTTCCCGGGTAATGTAAACAGCAGGATTGCTCCCAATACGGCCCCAACAAAAACCAACGGGACAATTAGCCACATTTGCCGCTTATCATGCCGTAGCTCCTTAGTCGAGGCCGCAATCGAACTATAAGCACTCCCGACCGTCGACCAGGCGCTTGTAACGTTAGCCATCACGGGCGGCAGTCCCATCATCAGCAGGGCGGGATAAGAAATCAAAGACGCTAACCCCGCTGCTGCACTGACGATTCCTGCCAACACGCCAACAATAACCAGGGTGATAAAAAAGGTGATTCCAGACATTATCTTCCTCCATAAGAAAATTAAACAGCTTTATTGTACAACGTTCACCGGCTGGACGGCCCCACTAATTTGAATTTACTTTACTTTTCCGGTATAATTGTGGCGAGATTAATACGATGTCTGGGGTGCCATCTGGCTGAGATAATACCCATTGAACCTGACCTGGTTAACACCAGCGGAGGAAGAATCGGTAAGATCAATTCATAGTTGAGTTAATGATACCCCAGGGATAACTGTGTCCCGGGGTTTTATTTTACCTAAAGACCGCCTTAATCTTAATTTTTTCTAAGGAGTGTCTTACAATGCACAAACGTACTTTCCACTTACGCGACATTATTTTGCTAGCCCTAATTGCAATTATCTTTGGGGTGATCTACTATGCTGCCGCCTTTGTCTATAACGGTTTGACTGTTCTCTTAACACCGGTAGGCTACGGACCAATCTCCAATGACCTTACAATGGGAATTTGGTGCATGGCCGGGCCCCTCGCCGGTTTCTTACTCCGTATCCCTGGTTCTTCCTTCCTCGGTGAATTTCTCGGGGCTGCTGTGGAAATGTTCCTCGGTGACCAATGGGGGGCCTCTAACTTGATTTCCGGAGCAGTTCAGGGGATTGGGACGGAATTAGGGTTCACGTTAACCCTCTATAAGGTTTACAACTGGCTCACCGTTATCTTAACGAGCGTCACGACCACCATCGTCACCTTTGCCTGGGATTGGTTCCGGAACGGTTATAGCCACTTTGCTCCTAGTATGCTGATCATCATGCTGGTCGCACGCTTTCTCTCCATGCTGTTCTTTTCTGGAATCCTCGTCAAGCTGATCGTAAACCTGTTGACGCGGGCCCACGTTATCCGGAGCTAGCCATGACTAACGATATCATTGACGTTCAGCAACTCTCATTTGCTTACGACCACCAGGAGGTCCTTAAAGCGCTCACCACGAGTTTCCCCGCTGGCAGCGTGGCCCTATTGACTGGGCCGTCCGGCTGCGGAAAGTCAACCCTTCTCCGCTTGATTGCCGGCTTGCTGCCTAAGTATGGCGGCCACCTCACTAACGGGCGGATTAATTTTCCAGCCGGGAAACCAACCATCGGAATGCTCTTTCAAGACCCCCTGATGCAGTTTGCGCTGGATACGCCCCGGCACGAGTTAGAATTTGTTCTCGAAAATGAACGGGTCCCCCACGAGCAAATTGCCGCCAGAGTAACGGCAGCCCTGCACTTTTGTAAAATCACTGACTTAGCAGACCGCCAGCTGACTACCCTGTCTGGCGGTCAACAGCAACGGGTCGCCCTGGCCGTCACAATTGCCCGGCAGGCAAAGGTGCTCCTGCTCGACGAACCATTCGCCAGTATTGACGAAAAAAGCCGGCACTTCCTGATCGGTCATCTGCAACAGCTGGTAGTGAACCAGGGCATCACAATCTTAATTGCCGACCATGACTGTCACGGCTACCAAAAGCTGCATCCCCTAGTCTATCAGTTCCAGGCGGGGACGGTCGCCCGCCAATCAGCCGCTACCAGCGCCCAGTTGTTAGCCGCGGCTGACGAACACGCCAAACAGCCCCTGCGGACTGCCCGACCAGCTGCTAGCGCACCAACTGCCTTTCAACTGACGGCTGTTCGAATTGAGCGGGGCGAGCGCCAGTTGTTAAGTCTTCCCCAGCTTGCACTATTTCGAGATAAAATCACTTTGGTCACCGGCGCAAACGGCAGTGGCAAATCGACCTTTTTCCAAGCCCTCGCCAAGCTGATTCCCTATCAGGGCCAGATTGACTTCGCCGGACACGACATCCAGCAAATCAAAAACCGGCGTTACCGGGCGGACCTAGGACTCGTCTTCCAGCACGCCGACGACCAGTTTATTAACGTTACCGTTGCCGAAGAACTAGCTCTCAGCAAGCGCAATGGCCGCCACCCCTATTTTCAAACTAGCCTTCCCGCCGCTCTGGAGCTGTTAGGACTCACGGGGCTGGACGAGCGGGTAGTTTACTCCCTCAGTGGCGGGCAGCGCAAAAAGCTCCAGCTCTTGTTAATGCTGATGATGAGCCAGCCAGTCCTCCTGCTCGACGAACCATTCGCGGGGCTCGACCGGCAGTCCCTCCAAAACGTCTACCAACTAATTAAAACTGCCCAGGCAACTAAGCCGCAAACCATGTTGATCATCAGCCACCAGTTGGCCGCCATCGACCAGCTAATCGACTTCCACTTGCACTTGAGCGGGCACCAGCTTCGGTATGAGGAGGACTACCATGAATCCTAGTTTCAAATTAATTCTCGCCCTGGTTATTTCCCTGGAAATAACTTTCACCAACCACCTGGGGGGCAACCTCATCATTATCGCCGCCGCGCTAACTTACCTCATAATTAAACGGGTGCCCTGGAAGAAGCTGTGCCGACTACTGCTGATTACCCTGATTCCAGCGGCAGCGCTGTTTATGACCATCGGCTACTTCTCCCCCGAGCGTGACCTCTTTTTTGCCTGGGTACTGGTCAGCCGGCTCTACTGCTACGTAAGTGTTGGCGCCGCTGTGACCCTCACCACCAATAAACTCAGCCTGATTCGTTCACTGGAACAGAACTGCCACCTCCCCAGCAAGTTTGCCTATGGCTTCCTGGCAGCGCTCAACCTTATTCCGCGAATTAAGCAAAACGTGGTTACCATCCGGGTGGCCGGCCAAATGCGGGGCGTGACCCTGCACTGGTGGTCACCAACCCTTTACTTCAAAGCGATCCTTTCCGCCATTGCCTGGTCCGACCAGTTAGCCCAGGCAATGGAAACCCATGGCTTCAAGGAGGGCGCTCCCCGTTCTGCTGCTCAGGTGATTGGGGTGGAGAAACGTGACTGGCTAACCATGCTCCTAATTTTATTGATTATCCAAATAGTAATAATTGCGCTTCCTTAATTTATCAGTCATAATATAAAAAAAAGGAAGGACAGATTATGAATAACAACAGTATCGCCACGCGAATCGTCAACGCACTTTCCTACTTCAGCATTTTCTTCTTGCCGGTTATCTTTCCCTTAATCGTCTGGATCATTGCCCGCGCCAGCGACGATCCCTCGGTAACCAGCAACGCCCGGAAAGCCTTTTGGAGCCAGATTTTCCCGCTGCTCTACTTGATTTTTGGCGCGCTCGTCGCTAGTATTAACGCGCTGCGCAACTATACCTTCCATGCGAGCGCGCTCCTGGGAATTCTACTGACCTTCGCGCTCTTGATCGCCCTTCTCCTGTTTATCTACAACGTTGCGATGGGGGTTAAAATGCTGCTAGGGCGTGACTAGCCATGGACAATGAACTACTTTCATGCTTTGTCTAATATTTGTACGGCCTCAGTATTCGTCCTGCCCGAATGGTGAGGCCGTTTTAACTATACAAAGGGGAGAATGTTAATCTTATGGGCCTGCTTTTAGGAATTATCCTGCTATTTACGACCGTGGTTGTCGCTAACGTCATTCACTTGATCTATCCCAAACTTCCGCTGTCCATCTACCAAATCATTGCGGGGGTCTTGCTGGCATCACTGCCAACCACTGCCACTGACTTTACGATGCATCCCGAACTCTTCATGATGGTCGTGATTGCACCCCTGATGTTCAATGATGGTCAAAACCAGTCGTTCCGTTATTTGACCAGTAACTACAAGTCAATCCTGTCAATTTCGGTCGTCCTCGCGCTGGTAACCGTCCTTATTTCGGGCGCCATCCTGCACTTGGCGCTACCAACCGTCTTTCCGTTTGCCCTCGCCTTCATGTTGGCATCAATCATTACCCCTACCGATGCGGTGGCGGTTAAGTCCATTACCTCCAACATGACGGTGCCGGAAAACGTTAACGGGGCCCTCGAATACGAATCACTCTTCAACGACGCTTCGGGAATCGTCCTCCTTGACCTTTCCCTGGCTGCCTACCAGTCAGGCGAATTCTCGTTGGGTCACAGCCTGTGGATCTTTTCCTACGTCTTTTTTGGCGGCATCATTTTTGGGGCAATTATGGGGAACCTGGTGATTAGCCTGCGGCAACGGTTGATGAGCAACCACGTCGATATCGGCTCCATCGTCATCCCAATCAACGTCATGACCCCCATTGTCGTCTACTGGCTGGCTGAGGAACTGCACCTCTCTGGTATCCTCGCCGTTGTTTCGGCTGGAATCGTCCACAGTATTCTTTACGACCGCCTGCGCCTTACCTCGACTAAGGTTCAAATGGCGACTACGACCATCTGGACCATCATCAGTGACGCCTTAAACGGAGTCGTGTTCGTTCTCCTGGGGGTAATGCTCCCCCAGGTTCTCCGCCGGACAGCCCCACGCAACCTGTTGAACCTGCTATGGATTGCCCTGGCGCTCTATATCATCATGACCCTACTCCGCTTCTTGTGGACCCGCTTTCGCCTTGTCAACATCCACTCGGCGAAGGAAGATCTAAACCGCGATAGCTTCTTGATGGCAATCGGTGGAATTCATGGAACCATTACCCTCGCTTTAGCCTTCTCCCTGCCAGTGATGATCAACCACCACACCTTTGCCTTCCGCAATTCGATGATCCTGATTGCGGCGTTTGTCATCCTGATTAGTATTATCGTGGGTGCCGTGGCCTACCCCCTCCTGCTGCCGCCCAAGTCGCGGAACTATACCAAGGAAGAGTTTCAGCAGGCGTTCAATAAGACCGTCCACCACGCAATCAACGCTCTTCATAACTATGACGACCACCGCCGGGAACAAACTTTTGTTGCCGACCAGCTTGCCAGCCAAACCAGGCAATTTCACGATTTCAACCGGGAACTCTTTGAACAGCTGGTCAAGAAGTCCCACCAGGTTGAACTGGCAACCCTGGACCAGCTGACCGACGATGGCACCATTACCGAAAAACAGGCAGAGTTCTACGCCAGCTTCGTTGCCCGCTCGGTCTTCCGCAGCAGCCGTCATAGTTTCCGCGAATCATGGGTAATCCTTTGGCACCGAATCAAGTGGCGGTATGCCCGCCGGCGCCGGTTGAAAAAGCACCTGAAGAGCAAGGGCCTGCTTAACAGTGACACCGGTCACCAGCTAATTACCGCAAGCGAGCACCAGGTCATCATGGAAATCCAGAAATTGGTTTACCGAAACGTTGAAAAATACCTTCATTCGATTTCTAACCCGAAAAACGTTAACGAAGTCGCGATGGTCAACCACATTTACCTCCAAAAGAAACGGTTCTTCAACCTTGAAGTATCCATCGATACCGACGTTGCAACCAGCCTGTTCATTGAGGCTTTCCAGCTCGAGCATAGCTACGTGCAGGAACAGCTGGCTGCTGGCAACCTTTCCCAGGAGCTCGCCAACGCCCTCAACGAACAAATTTCCACTGATGAACTAGTCTACGTCCAATCACTAGACTAATTATGTATTCCAAGTAAAAGGGTCCTAACCACTGACAAACTCCTGTCAACGGTTAGGACCCCATTTTATTTATAGTGTTAAGAGAAACGCCAAAACTGCTGGAAGCAGCTGGAATAGCCAGATCTTCCGGGTAGCCGTAAAGCCACCAAAGAGGGCTACCACCATGATAAAGACCAGCAGCATTTGCCAAACAGTAATGAGGGTAATCCCGTGAACCAGCCAGTAGCTAGCAATGATGAGGATTCCCAGCATTCCGTTGTAAATTCCCTGGTTGGCAAAGGAAATCCGGGCGGGCCGCTGGCGGGTATACTCCACCGGAAGGTCAAACGCGCGGGCCTGCTGTTCGGGGCGGCCCCAAATTTCCATGACCATGATTCCCAGATGCTCGATCGCAATTAACATCATTAGGACAATTAGCAGTATCATTTTTCCTCACTCACTTTACATAATGATTTAAAAAGCGAGCAATCCGTTGCGGGTAGCGCGCTGGCTCCTTTTCGTATGAAGCCGCGTGTTTAGCACCCTTGACCACCCATAATTCGCGGGGACCCTTCGTAGCCGCATAATTACGGTAAACCATCCGTGTCGGGACGAAATTATCGTGGCCGCCGTGAATAAACATCATTGGGCGGTGGTTATGCTCCAGCATCGCCGTTGAACTGGCCTGCCGTACATAGAAACCATTTTTGACCCGGTTAATCATGCTCAGGCTTCCAATCAATGGCGCACGGATTGCCTGGGGAATATTATACAGGTTCCCCGCCTCATAGTTAAGTTCGTCGTTCAAACTGGTGTAGCCGCAGTCCTCGACAAAGGCCTTGACCTGGTGCGGGAGCGGGATCCCACTGGTCATCATTGTCGTGGCCCCGCCCATACTGACGCCGAAGATGACGATTTGACTACTTCGGCCATTCTTTGTGATGATTTGATCCGTCCACTTACGGACATCGTACCGCTCTGGCCAGCCGTAGCCGATGTACTTTCCCTGGCTCTCCCCGTGGGCCCGTGCATCCGGCATTAGGACATTGTAGCCCAGCTGGTGAAACATTGCCGCGTACTCTCCCATCTTCTCCTTCCGGCCCATAAAGCCGTGGAGGATGATTACGTTCTTAGTAGTCGGGCCGGCAGCTGGTAAATAGTCAGCTACCAACCGGTAATCACCACCGGCTGACTTCATCGTCCACTGCTGTTTAGGTGCCCGCTTAAACCACATCTTCTGTGAATACAACGGGTCGCTCTTGCTAATGCGAGCAGAGTTATTGATGAAAGACTTATGGCTCGGTACCATCGCTACATTGAAGAAGTAACTCCCAGCCGCAAACAGTGCCAGTGCCAACAAGATAATAATACTGATTAGCCACCGCCAGAGATGGTGACGGCGTTTAGAAACTTTTGTTTTCAAATTAATTAACCCCATGTCGTAATTTTGATTAACGGACATATTTTAGCACACATTCCGTTACTTGATAACATTCATCCCTAGTAAATACCATTTCCAATGGTAAAATAGAAGTTGACACTAAAAAGGAGTGAGAAGATGTTTCCTGAAAGACTCCGGGCACTGCGCAAGGGCCAAAAAATTACCTTAAAAGAACTGGCCAACCACCTCAACCAAAATCTCGGGCCCAATGAAAAGCCAAACACCGCCTCCCAAATCGGTAACTGGGAGCGTGGAATTCGAACGCCATCATACGTTGAAGCCCGTAAACTGGCTGAATTTTTCGATGTCAGTCTCGACTATCTAACTGGAAAAACCGACCGGGACGACTTTGACCTCGGCAAGCTGTTTTTCTCCAGTAAAAACCTGTCCTTTAACCAGACCGTCCTCTCCAGCGAAGACCGCTACGAAATTTTCCAGCTAATTGACGGCTACCTAAAGGGCAAGCACAACCGGCGGGATACTGATAAGTTCTATGGCAAGCAGGAACAGCTTAATCTAAAGTTAAAGTAGTGAGATAAGATGAATCCCAAGAAACTGAAACAACTAAAAAAACGCGTTAAGAAGGTCCAGCAGGCAGCGAAGACCGTCCCCTACATCCGAGAACTGGAGGGCTACCGTGAGTTATTTGATGATTTTCCCGCAATCAAGTACCTGATCAATAACGCCTTGGAAAGCGACCGGCTGTTGAAAAACGGGCTGTTGCCCCAGCCGCTGCCGAGCTTGCTCCTGCCCGATAACATCCAAGACACGATTTTCCAGCGGGTCAACGAGCAGTACCCCCAGGGCGACCCGCGGGGCGATGCACTGTGGAACCGGTATAATGACGCCTTGCCGAAACTTGACCGGGCGTTGCGCAACTTCCGTGACCACCTGGAAGACACTTACGGAATGTGGTCCTACGTCAATGCCCCCTTTGCCAAGGCCCTTTCCGACTACCTCGCCGGCCGGCCAGTTTTAGAGATCATGGCCGGAAACGGCTACATTTCCAAGGGCCTGCGGAACAATAACCCTCAGCAAAAAATCTACACGACCGACAGCCAGGACTGGGTGACTGAAAACGAAACCGGCAGGCATCCGGTCACCCAAATTGAACGCCTCGACGCCCTCTCTGCCATTAAGAAGTACGGTGATCAGGTGGACTTCGTCATTATGTCCTGGGCTCCCGATAAGCAGGAAACCGACTGGGAAGTCCTCCAGCTGCTCCGCCAAACTTACCCGACGGTCCACTTCCTAGTCATCGGTGAACGGGACGGGGCCACGGACTCGAAGAAGTTCTGGCAGGAGGCCCAGCTCAGCCAAGACGAGGCCCTGCAACGGGTCAACCAGTACCTGCACTCCTTTGACCTCATTGATGAGCAAATCTACCTAGTAAAGTAGGGAAGAAACAATGCAAGCAATTAACGAGTCCAAGTTAGCGTCCAGCCAACGCCAACTGAACGTCCGCGACCGTGCCCTCATACCGGTGTAACAAGGCGAAGGTCCTCAAGATCACTAACTTTGCCCAAGACGAGGAGTATACAGAAGCCTGGTCCCTGGTGGATGAAAACTTTGTCTACCGGCAGGGACAGTGGGTGACCGTTGATAACTTTAATGAAGACAGCTGGTGCGATTCCACAACCGGGATTCATTTTTGGATGACCCAGGAGGAAGCCAGACCTACTAATTTAATTAAAGCCAACTGGAATTTTATTCTTGATTACCAGTTGGCTTTTTACGTATAATGATTTGGTTATGGAAAAATTCAAACTAAGGAGGACTAATATGAAGTACCGTTTACAAGCAATTCTGTTCGTTTTTATTGCCTTTATGCTCGGCTGTAATGAATACATGATCGTCGGTGTCCTACCCGATATCGCCCATGAATACCACGATTCACTCTCTACCCTCGGCCTGTTGGTCACCGTCTTTGCCTTTGTCTACGCGGCCTTCACCCCTGTGATTACCTCGCTAGCCAACCGCTGGCGCCGGCACCACGTCCTCCTCTGGCTAATGGTTATTTTCCTGGTCGGCAACACCTGGACCGCGTTAGCCACCAACTTTGTTTCCCTGCTCCTCTCCCGGATCTTGACGGCGACGGTTGCCGGGGCAATCATTTCCCTGGTCCTGGTCATGGCTAGTTTCGTCGCGCCACACAACAAGCGGGCCAGCCTTGTTTCCTGGGTATTCGCCGGCTTTAGTATTGCCTCCGTCATCGGGATTCCGATTGGGACCATCATCAGCACTACCTTTTCCTGGCATGATAGTTTCTGGATGGTCACAATCATTACCGTCATCGCCTTTTTCTTTCTCTTTTGGCTGGTTCCCCGCGACACCCCGCAAGTCAAGAGCGGCTTGAAAAAGCAGTTCGTCTTGTTTAAGGACTACCGTGTCCTGTTGGGCGTCCTCTTTATCGTGGCGATTTGCGCGGCCGACTACACCATTTACACCTACATCCGGCCGCTGATCACCACCGGGATGGGCTTTGACAACACCTGGCTCAACTGGCTCCTGTTCGGAATGGGAATCTTCTTTATCATTGGGAACAAGTTTGGGGGCTTCCTGGCTGACCGCGGGGGTATCCACCGCCTGCCGATCATTTACGCCATCATGACGGTCCTCTACCTCGCGTTTGGTCCCCTGCTCAGCTTTAAGTGGTTCGCCATCCTGATTGTCGCCCTACTCTGTGTGGCCTTCTCCTGCTACGGGTCGTCCACCCAGCTGATGTTCTTAGACATTGCGGAAAAAGAGTACCCGCAGTCACTGGACCTGGCGTCCTCGCTCAATTCCATTTTTGCCAACATTGGCATCTCCCTCGGCTCCTTCACTGCCTCGCAGGCCGTCCAATTTACCGGGCTGACCCGGCTGGGCTACGTCGGTTCCATCTACGCTCTTCTCGCAACCATCTTGGTAATCGTGCTGAGCCGGAAGTACGCGGGGATGCGTAACCATCTGGGACCAATTTAGCACAAACTCCGGCACGCGCCGGATAGCTAAACGCCCTCCAAGACTCACTTCTAGCAAGTCTTGGAGGGCGTCTTTTTTCACCAGCCGACATCGCGGCCCTCATACAAAATTTATACAACGCAGAGTCCAAACACAACAAAGATTAATGCAATAAAGGAGAATAAGAAGTACCATTCGCGCATCATAATACCGCCTCCACTTCTATTTCTATCTTTATTGTAACCCCTTTCACAGAAAAATTACACCTATACAAAAAAGGTGGCAGAACTAACTGGTTTAGTTTTGTCCCCTCTCAGTCGACATACAGCAAGCCTATATGAACCAGCAGCCAGCTACTGTGCTGGGGCATTTTTTATTGTGGCAGATTGTAAAATTTAAGTTGAACATTTGAGTGGACAGAAAAACCCATCAAGGTCTTTAATGGTGTTACCACACAATCCATTAGAAAGAAGGACCTTGATGAGCACCACTATTTTATCATTCCAGAACCGTGTTGTCATTGAAACACTTCATCATGAAAAGCACTCACTTCAATATATTGCCGATTATTTAGGCT
>DGYFI06203__coassemble_966_pt1 | contig 49195 bp, 48 predicted proteins | sample DGYFI06203__metabat2_high_PE_014 | metagenome-assembled genome bin DGYFI06203 | reverse complement strand
GGCAAAAAGCTCCGCGCTGAAATGGAAAAGAACAACTAGGATTAAGGAGGAACTGAACATGCTACTAGGAAGTATTGAAGCTGGTGGAACCAAGTTCGTTTGTGCAGTCGGCAATATCAACTACCAAATTCAGGACTCGGTCCACATCCCAACCACTACCCCAGAAGAAACCCTGCAGAAGTGCATCGAATTCTTTGACCAGTACAAGGATGACCTGTCAGCTATTGGGATCGCCTCATTTGGTCCAATTGAAATTCGGAAGAGTTCGCCAAAGTATGGTTACATTACCAACACCCCAAAGAAGGGCTGGGCGGACACTGACTTTGTCGGCCCACTCAAGAAGCACTTCAACATTCCGATTGCCTGGACCACGGATGTTAACGGATCAGCATACGGTGAATACGTACTGTCGACCCTTTTCAACAAACGGATCAACTCCCTCGTCTACTACACGATTGGGACGGGTTGCGGTGCTGGAGCAGTCGTCGACGGGAAATTTGTCGGTGAACTGGGGCACCCGGAAATGGGTCACATCCGGCTGAAACGGCACCCTGACGACCTGGACTTCAAGGGAATTTGCCCATTCCACGGCGACTGTCTGGAAGGCTTGGTCAGTGGACCAACCTTTGAAGCCCGGACTGGTAAGAAGGGGAAGGACGTACCGCTGACCGACCATGTCTGGGACATCATGGCTTACTACGTGGCTCAGGCAGCCCTGGACACCACGCTGATGTTCCGGCCTGGTCAAATCATCTTCGGTGGCGGGGTCGTTAGCGAAGAATTCCTGAAGAAGGTGCGGCGTGAGTTTAAGAAACTGTTGAATAACTATGTTGACGTTGGCAACGTTGATGAATACATTACCATGCCGTTAGCGAAGAACAACGGCTCTGCTACCATCGGTGACTTTGCCCTGGCATTAAAGGCAGCCACTGAATAATTCACAGAATAAATTTGAGGAGGACATAAGATCATGAAAGAGACTAAATTCATTAGTATTTTAAGTGAGATTGCGACGGTAATTGCGATTTGTATGTACGTTTCCTACATTCCACAAATCATTAATAACTTGCACGGCAGCTACGGTGCGCCCCTCCAACCGCTGGTAGCCGCAATCAACGGTCTGTTATGGTGCATCTACGCTTACTTCAAGCGCGAGCGGGACTGGGCTGTGTTCTGGGCCAACTTCCCAGCAATCATTTTCGGTCTGATTACCTTCTTTACTTCTTTGCCTTCGTTATTCTAGTGTCAAATTAAAAGATGTTATTAATTCTCCTGGTCCGGCGACTGGGAGAATTTTTGTTTGGTCAGCGGAAAAATGATGAATGGTATAATTAAGAAAATTTACCTTTCTGGAGGAAAAGTATGAATATTGTTTGGACCTGGGATGTTGTTCGGCGGCTGATTGAAATCCTCTGGCTGATCAACATTGCCTTTGCAATTTGGACTGTTTTTCGTACCCGGCGTGATATAGCATCGACGTGGGCATGGCTGTTAGTGCTATCAGCCTTGCCAATCGTTGGTTTTATCCTTTACTTGTTTGTGGGGCGCAAACTGTCGAATGATGATATTTTTAACATTCGCATGGAGCAAAGGGAGTATCGGGATAAGTACGTTCGCCAGCAGGAAAGACTATTAAAACGGCATAAACTGCTGTTGCAGAGTGAACGTTTAGCCCGTGCCCGACAATTGATCAGCCTTTCTGCCAGTTTGGATAGCGCCCTGGTGACATTTAACAACCGCGTTAAAGTTTTTATTGACGGGAAAAAACTCTTCCAACAGATGATTGCGGACTTTGACCAGGCGGAGGACCACATCTACGTGGAATTTTATACCTTCTATTCTGACAATCTAGGCAAGCAGATTCTGGCAGCACTGGAACGGGCGGCCAAACGGGGCGTCAAGGTTAAAGTGCTGTACGACCTGAGCGGTTCGCGAGGAACAACCTATAAGTTTTTTGCCCATCTGGAAGAACTCGGTGGTGAGGCCCAGCCGTTCAACTCTAAGGCCAACAAGCGGATTACCACGCCGCGGCTAAATTACCACCTGCACCGCAAAATTGTGGCGATTGATGGCAAACTCGGCTATATCGGGGGCTTTAATATTGGGGACCAGTACCTCGGTGAGGATCCCAAATTTGGCTACTGGCGGGATACCCACCTGCGGGTTGCGGGCCAAGCGGTAATTGCGCTGACTGCCCGCTTCGGGATGGACTGGAATACGACCTGCCGGAAGACGAAGAAGGAACGGGTCGACCTGGACAAGCTGCTGGCAGACTTGGAAATCGAGCGGCCAAGCGACCCTGGTCAGGACGTAGCAATGCAGATTGTCTCCTCGGGACCGGATAATGATAACTTTGCCATCCGGCGGGCCTATGAATCAATCATCAGCTCGGCGCGGCAATACGTGTATATTCAAACGCCGTACCTGATTCCTGGTGAACCAATCTTGGAATCCTTGATTATCGCGGCCCGCAGCGGAATTGACGTCCGGGTGATGATCCCATGTATGCCGGACCACCCCTTCGTGTACCGGGCGACGGAGTACTACGCCAAGTACCTGGTTAATAACAAGGTCAAGGTCTACAAGTACAATAACGGCTTCATTCACGCCAAGACGATGGTCAGTGGCAATAACCTGGCCTCGGTCGGCTCGGCTAACCAGGACTACCGGAGCTACCGGCTAAACTTTGAGGCCAACGCCTTCACTTACAACGAGGAGCTGACGGCCCAGCTCAAGCAAATTTTTGAAAATGATATTCAGGACAGCACCCTGCTGACACCGGAATACTTCGACCAGCAGTCGAACTGGCGGAAGTTTAAACAATACTTCTCCCGCCTGCTGTCACCGGTGCTGTAAATAGGAAAACGACGCTAGATGAAAATATCTGGCGTCGTTTATCCGTTTAAACTATCTTTTTTCGACAATTTGGTGATAGATTCTGGTCGTTAATCCGTATATTACTAAGTAGAGGGCTAAGAGTGCGAGTGTAATCGCTCCGGCAATGATAACCATGGCTCGCTGGTTATAGAAACTAAGCTGGATCATGATTTGACGAATTGCTGGGAGGTCAAAGAGCAGGTTAACAATTGCACCGGCAATCGGCAGCATTAAGACCATTAGCACTTGACTGTGAATACTCTTGGTCGTTTCCCGCTCGCTGAGGCCAACCTGCTGCATGGTGGTAAACCGCTGCTGGTCAGCGTAACCCTCTGAAATTTGCTTGAGGAGGGCAGTGATGGTCATTTGGCCAGTAACTTGCGGATTCGGCAGTGCCAGACTTTGCTGAAGGGTGGCTTCAAAGGCGAGCCGCTTCTTGGTGCCAGCTAGCTGGTAGTTAAAGCTCGTTACGGACATCGTCGGGAGCCCCTGGGGTAGCTGCTTGACCACCATAAAGGCCGGTGTGTAAATCGAGTGGTCCGGGTTAAAGGCAAAGCTGAGGCGGTGGATGGCCTTAGTTTGGTATGTTTGGCCATTGACCGTTAGTTTTCCAGCGCGTGGTTTAGCTGGCGAATAAAGCAGTGCCTGCTTGGCGGTTAGGTGTGGGTGGTTGCCAGTTAGCCGCTGGTAGGTGTTGGCGTTGACCATGATCAGGGCACTGGAAGTGTCCGTATTCATCTTGCTCAGTGCTCCCTGGTTGACGAACCGCTGGCCTTCCCAGTAGCCAAATTGAGCAGTGGTGGCCTGGTAGGAGGTGAGCTGGCTGAGCTTGGCGTGGTGGCCTGCGGCCGTATGCTTAATCACCTGGCGTTGCGCACTTGACAAGGGCTGGTTGGTAACGATTGTCATGTCTGTAGGGGTATAGGAACGGACGGTATTCTGGATCCCGGTATAGAGGGTCAAAGCGGTGAAGAGAATGACCAGGACGGCGGTACATAAAAGACAAATTGTCGCCAGGGCCGCACCATTTTGTTCCATCCGCTGCCGCATCCCTGAAATTGCGATGAAGTGCCGGGGGCGGTAGTAAAAGTTTGACCGGTGCCGGAGCCAGTTTAAGAGGAGCACACTTCCGGCGATGAAGAGGAGGTAGGTCCCGATAACAACCAGGATTACTGCTAATATGAAATGATTCAGCGCGGTAATCTTTGGCTTGGTAGTTAATGTGATGTAGTACGCACCGGCCAGCATGGCGATCCCCAGGCCGCCGGCGAGGCTGAACGTGGCCCCGTGACGTTTGGAGACCGTTGCGCTAGCGTGCCACAAGCTGGTTGGCTTCATGAAATGAATTTTAATTAGGTCGATAACTATTAGGATGATGAAGAAACCGGCAATCAAGCCAGCGGTTTTGACCAGTGCACCCGGGACGGCCCAGGACTGGTGGAGTTTGCCAATTTCAAGGAGCCGGTTCAGGCCGAGAAAGGCGAGCTTCTCAAAGATTACCCCGGCGACGAGACTGATCACCAGCAAGTAACACTTCTCCAACACGGTGAGGAGGGCCTGCCGCCGCTTCGCTATCAGAACCGTAGCAATTAGCCAGACGATAAGTAATGGCAAGTTGAACCGCAGGAGGTCAGTGAAGATTGCTATGGGAAGCTGGTAAAGGTAGCAGAGCAGGGCGACCAGACCGGTGAGGAGGAGGTAAGTAATTAGCAGCGGGAGTTGGTTCCGCAGCCACAGCTTCCAAAATGATTTATTCATGGTCATCCACCATCCGGTAGCCAACGCCCCGTTCCGTTCTGATAGTTTGGTCAAGGCCCGCTGAAGCCAGCTTGGTTCGCAGCCGGCTGACGTTAACGCTTAGCGTATTCTCGTTCAGGTATTTGCCGCCCTGCCAGAGCCACGCCAACAGCTGTTCCTTGGTTACGGTTTGACCAAGGTGGTGAACCAGTACCTGCAAGAGGGCACTCTCGGTTGGCGAAAGCTGGACGGTTCCCCGGGGACTTTGTAACTGGCCGGTGAGCGGGTTGAGCTGGTTGTTACCCCAGTGCACCTGACTCTCTTGCTGGTCGGTGGCTTGGCGGCATAACTGGGCCTGGATTTTATCCAGTAAGACCGTCAGCGAAAAGGGCTTCATCAGGTAGTCGTCCGCTCCGGCCGCAACGGCATGCATCACGTTGCTGTCAATGTCTGCGGCTGAGATGACGATAATTGGCGCCTGGCAGGTCTTACGAACCTCCTGAATCCAGTAGAAACCATCAAAGCTCGGCAGGGTGAGGTCAAAGAGTATTAAATCTGGTTGGGCCATGGCGACTTCATCGGCGACTGCCTGCCAGTTATTGACGGTTACCACCTGGTGCTGCCACTTCTTGAGCTCGGCGGTAACGGCAGCAACCATTGTTGGATTGTCCTCGACCATAAAAATTTTGGCTATTACGCATCATCCTTTCGTACGTTAATTTTACCGCAGTTCTGGCTTTATAAGTATTCAAATAATTAATTGATATACATATATTTTGCATAAATATGTGGACTTTTGAATATAAACTCACTATACTATGGATAATGAGAATTCAGTGAAACGAAATGGAGGATGTAAAATGGATAGTTCAATTTTAAGCAAGGCTTACCAGCAGCCAGCTACAAATATTTTGGCTGACGTGTGCGCACTGGCGGCAAAGATGGATAATGTGATTGACTTGTCCGTCGGTGATCCCAACTTTACGACACCGGCTCCGATTATCGACGCGGCGTTTGCCAAGGCCAAGGCGGGGATGACCCACTATACGGCTGCCGAAGGTTTGCCCGAGTTGCGGCAGGCAATTTGTGATTTTTATCAGGATAAATACCAGCTCCATTTTGCGTCTCAACAGGTACTGATTACTGTCGGTGCTGAACATGCGCTGTTTGTTGCTTTAGCGGCACTGCTGGATCCGGGCGATGAGGTAATTATTCCTGAACCGTGCTTCTCGCCGTATATCGAACAGGTTAAGCTGGCTGGGGGGACCCCCGTTATTGTTGATGGCAAGCCTGAGGAGGGCTTTAAGATTAACGCCCAGGAAATTGCCAAGAAGGTAACTCCTCAGACCAAGGCGATTATTATCAACACCCCGAACAACCCGTCTGGAAATGTAATGACGGCTGAAGAAGCTCAGGCATTAGCTAAGCTGGCGGTTGAAAAGGACTTGCTGATTCTTAGCGACGAGATCTACTCTGATTACGTCATGCCTGGACAGACCTTTACCCCGATTGCTAAGTTCGCCCCGGACAACACCGTCATCATCAGCGGGATGTCGAAGAGTTTTGCCATGACTGGCTGGCGAATCGGTTATCTGGTGGGGCCAGATTGGTTAGTGACGGCAGCTAATGATGTTAACGACGCGGTTACTTTTTCGGCACCGACGCTTTCACAGGTAGGGGCCCTGTACGGGCTGCAGCACCACGATGAGTTGGTAGCGCCGATTGTTCAAGCCTTCCAAGAGCGGTTAGATTACCTGCAAAAGGAGCTGCCGAAGATTGATTGGCTGGCTGTCAGCCCGGTTCAGGGGAGTATTTACGTCTTCGCTGATATCCGCAAGACGGGCTTAGGTTCAGTCGAGTTCGCCGACCAGCTACTCAAAAAAGCGGGAATCTTGGTAGTGCCAGGGTTAGCGTTTGGCAAGTGCGGTGAAGGTTTTGTTCGGATTGCAGCGACCCAACCGCTGGCGGCGCTCAAAGAAGCGGTCGCAAAGATGAAGCAACTGACTTGGTAGGAGGTGCCCATAATGAAAATTCTGATGTATGCGGTTCTGGAGCCAGAAAAGAAGTATATTCAGGAATGGTCCGCCAAAACGGGGGTCGAGGTTAAGTGCGTAGCTGAACGACTCGATGCGAAAACCGTCGAATGGGCGCAGGGCTTTGATGGAATCGACTTTCAGCAAACCCAGCCATTGGAACCGGTGGTCTACCAGAAATTACATGAGTATGGGATTAAGCAATTGACCGCCCGGATGGTGGGGTATGACATGATCGACTTTGAACTGGCTAAGAAGTATGACTTAATGGTCACTAATGTTCCGGCCTACTCTCCGCGGGCAATTGCTGAAATGGGGCTGACCCAGGCCCTGCGGCTGGTCCGGAAACTGGGTTACTACGACCAAAGAATGGACAACTTGGACTTCCGCTGGGCCGGCCTTGAGAGTACCGAAATTTACAACCTGACTGTCGGTATTATCGGCGCTGGACACATCGGGGGCGCCACGGCACAACTCTATTCCGCGTTAGGTGCCAAGGTGATTGCAGTGGACCCGATTCACCGGGTCGAACTAAGCCCGTACCTGGAATACACCGACCTCGATATCCTGCTTAAAACGGCGGATATCGTGACCGTCCACACGCCGCTTGATGAATCGACGGCCAACCTCTTTAACAGCGAAACCTTCAAGAAGATGAAGGATACGGCTTACCTGATTAACATGGCGCGGGGCGGGATTGTCAACGCCGCCGACCTGATCGCAGCGCTACAGAATAAGGAAATTGCCGGGGCCGCGTTGGATACGCTGGCCGATGAGGGGCAGTTCTTTGAAAAGCAGGCCACGCCAGAAGAGATTCCAGAGGACTACAAGACCTTGCGGGCCATGCCGAACGTCTTGATTTCCCCACACAGCGCCTTTTACACGGATACGGCGATGAAGAACATGGTCGCCATGGGCCTGGATGACGTGGTCGCAATTGTTAATGGCAAGCGGCCGCAGTTTGAAGTTTATAAGTAAATAGTGAGTGGGCACGGCGGTTAAATAAGATGATAAAATGGCACCGGATAAATCTGCAGATTTATCTGGTGCCATTTTTAAAGAATTAATTTAAGCCCATCTCTTCGGCGTAGGCCTGTTCACGTTCACTCAGCTGCTGACGGAGCTTAGCGTTGTACCATGGTGAGACGGTAAAGGCGAGTACGTCGTTGATCAGGTAGATTGAACTGTTGACCGCCATTGCCAGGCTTGCCGAACCCTGACGGTAGGAGATAAACCAGAGAACCATTTGGGCCAGTCCGGAAGCCAGCCACCAGAAGTACTGGTTGTTAAACCGCAGGAAGCAAATCACGCCGGCGGTCAGGCTGATGGAGAAGCTGATGGCATCAATCCACGGCCGAGGGTCGTCTGTCAAGTGACCGATTAGGTAGCCGGAAACCAGGTAAACGACCGCAGTGGCAACGAGGGCGACCGCCCAGCTGCGGGGTGTAAAGTGGCGAATCTTAGACGCCATGTTGATATTCCAGTTGGCAGAGAGGAGTACCGGGATGTCCAGGGTGATCATGTAGGCGATCTGCTCGCCGATGCTGAGGTAGTTCTTGGCGTGAAAACCGACGATGATAAAGCAGATTGCCGAGAGAATCCCTAGGAAACCGTTTACTGACTTAGCGGCGTTGATTGCTAGGACGCAGAGGACACCGAGTGTGGTCCCAATGAAGGTGATGACGGTCAGCCAGGTGATTGGCGCACTGACCAGGGTCATGACCTGGCAGCCCAGGCTAAAGAAGAATAAGTAGTAATTTTGCTGTGGCCAACCCTTGAGCTGGTGGGCGAGAAACTTAAAATAGCTAGTTAACATAATTTAACCCCTCTACAAGATATAGTGTTGATTGGGGTTTACAACGCTGTAAACGCAACATATAGTATTCTAATTGGTGCTGTTTGAGAATACAAGGGGCAAATTAGCTGGCTAATCATTTGATTATTTAACTTAGACGGTGGCTGTTCGGAAATGAAACCGCTTCGGCACAGCAGTAAATTTTATTTTTATCCCAGGGAAATCTCAATAATCGTGACCTGGTAGGAAGATTGGGGTGCCTGGACAGTCACGGTTGTCCCGGCCGGCTGGTGCATAATGGCCCGGCCTAGCGGGGAATCGAAGGAGACCTTTTGCTTGGCTAAATCAGCCTCCTGCTTACCGACAATCTGGTAGGTGACCACGTCGTTATCGTCGTCAAAACGGAGCGTGACGGTAGTGCCGAGGTCCACCTGTTTGGCATCCGCGGGTGTAATGATTTCGGAGTATTGCAACTGCTTGTTGAGGTAGCGGAGCCGGCTTTCCAGGTGCCGCAGTTCCCGTTTTGCCGTGCTGTACTCCGTGTTTTCTGAAAGGTCGCCAAGGGCGCGCGCCGCCTTTAGCTGCTCAATTTTAGCCGGCCGCTGAGCTTGCAGGTGGGCAATCGCATCCGTGATTTCCTGGTAGCCCGTCTTCGTCATCTTTTGAAAATAAACGTGTTTCATCGCTTCTTGAATTTGCTTTTTCTGCATTTGACTTCCCCCGTTACTTCTTTATTTTTTAATTATGATATGATAGAAAGGAAAATTCAATTTATGACGGAGGAGTAGTGAATAATGAACGAACGAGAAGGAAAGGTTAAAGAGTTCCTTGCTTCGTCCACGTATCATCAGCTATCTGCTAACCAGCAAAAGCACGCGCAAGACATCTTGACCCGCTTTACTCAGCATATGTTGGAGGAACAGCACCTGGCCGACACCGCGTGGACTCCCCAGGCGGTCAAAGAAGTAATGGTGGGTGACTTTATCGCTGATCCCGCGCTGACCAACCAGTTTGGGATTGCCGTGGCGCCCGTGTTAAAGGCGTATGTCGCTTTCATTAAGCCGGCAAACTACCAGGAGCTGATTCAGGTAATCGATGACCAGCGGGTTAATATGAATGCCTGCCGGAAGGCCCACCAGACTTGGGCACAATTACACGGGACGCAGGACGTTCAAGCAACTGCCACGCCGTCCCAGGCGGCAGAAAATAACGATGACCAAGCAGCCGCTACGCTGTGGTCAAAGGAACAACTGGCCGCTTTTATTAAGCAGGCAAGGGAAGCCGCTGCACTGGCGCCAGAGTTTCAAAATCAATTACTAGACGGTGCTAGTCGCCAGTACCTGGTTAGCCAGTTTATCCAGCTGATGGCGCAAGAAGTTCATCAATACCCCGGCAGTTGGTCATTCAACGACTTGCAGCAAGTGCTGGGAATGATGATGCCGCTAGACCCGGAAATCACCCCGAAGCAGATCAAAAACATTGTCCCGACCGCGCAGGCGCTGTTTGACTACCTGAAGCGGACGGAGCAAATTGACCTGGACCAGTATCGGATTGGCTTAAAGGCAATTGCGAAGATGCAGCCGTCACAAGATATGCTGGCTAGTTTAACTCGGCAGGAGCGGGAAACCCAGTTAATGCTGTCCTTTATTCGGAGTAACGGGGTCGACACTGATGACGTGCAGACAGCAGAGAAGTGGATGGACGATCACCGCGCGGAAGTAGCGGGCTTCATGCGCACGCTCCTGAACCCCTGGAGCGAGTACGAACACCAACAATTGGTAAAACGCCAGCAACGCTTAGCCCGTCAGCAGGCAGCTTCGACCGCGGCACCAGCTCCACGGCGGGCACCGCGCGGCATTAAGTTTAGCAAAAAAGCCCGGCGGAAGAAGCGGCGAAAATAGAAAGGAAGTCAACGAATGAGTGTTGAAATCCCCCAAAGCATGGATGATGTGGTTATGCAGGTGGCGCAGCGCCGCCTCCATGGTGAGCAGGTCAGTGAAGACGAGGTTATTCACCAGGCCGTCCAAGACATTTTGCAAGCATTGTTTGATGAAGCCTTGGAAGGACATTACGATGATGTTCACTGGGCCGGTGATAACTTGACGGTGACAGACATTATGGGAAAACAAGTCGGTGAGCTTGCCCCCCAAGGGACGAGCTTTATCGTGGATTTTCGGGAGAATGCCGACGCATTGATTACGCGCTTGGAAGAAGAGACTGCCAAGATTGTCGGCGGACGGTAGGAAAGAAAACTAGCGTTAAATAAAAGGAGGCTGGGGAAAAACCTCAGCCTCTTCGCTATTTTAAAGGTAAAAGTGTAACAGGGTGCGGTAGCTGGCCCACGCTCTGTTTGTTGATAAAGAATTATTTTGGTAGAACTGTTATATTTTAAGACGAATTGTGGTTAATTGTCCTGTTAGTGAATGAATGACAAGCGCAAAATAGCTCGCAGCAACTACCTGAAAATTCACAAGACATTAGTTTGTGAAATAAGTGCTGTTACACATTTAAATAGGTAGGGAAATGCTTTTGTATTAGTTCTTCACAAAAACCGGGCTTGTGAAATTACGATAATTATATTATTTTAAATATGAGCATAAGGGAGGCGCCAAATGAAAGGAGCATCTTAGTTATGTTAATCGGTATTCCAAAGGAAATCAAGAACCAAGAAGAACGTGTCGGTGCTACACCAAGCATGGTCGCCAGTTTGATTTCTGCAGGCCACGAAGTAATTGTGGAACATAAAGCTGGGACTGGCAGCGGCTTTACTGATGCAGATTACACCGCGGTAGGAGCCCAAATTGGCTCAGCTGATGAAGCATGGCAGGCCAAGATGGTAATCAAGGTCAAGGAACCGCTAGAAGCAGAATATCACTACTTCCGTCCCGGAATGATTATCTATACTTACCTTCATTTAGCTGCTGACCCGCAATTAACGGCGGCAATGCTAGAAAAAGGCGTAGTGGGGGTTGCCTATGAAACGATGGTCGGGCGCAACGGTGGTCTGCCGCTGTTAGCACCAATGAGTGAAATTGCTGGCCGGATGTCGGTCCAGGTCGGAACTCACTTCTTAGAAGAACCCCATGGCGGAAAAGGACGTCTGCTGGCTGGAACGACCGGAGTAGCCCGGGGAAAAGTAACCGTGATCGGTGCGGGGACCGTTGGCTTCAATGCTGCGAAGATTGCAGTGGGGCTGGGGGCCCAGGTAACCATTTTAGACATCAATGCATCCCGGCTAGAATACATTGATAATCTTTTTGACGGTAAAGTTCAGACCTTGATGTCGACACCACATAATATCGCAGAGGCGGTTGAAAAAGCTGACCTGGCAATCGGTGCCGTTTTGATTCCCGGTGCGAAGGCGCCAACCCTGGTGACGACGGAAACGATTGACAAGATGGAAGATGGTTCAGTGATCGTCGATGTGCCAATCGACCAGGGCGGAATCTTTGAAACAACTACTCATGCTACCACTCACGACGACCCGGTTTACGTCTCGCACGGGGTAATTCACTATACGGTTGCTAACATTCCAGGAGCAGTACCAAAGACTGCAACGGAAGCACTGACCAGCGCGACGACCGGTCCGGCACTGAAAATCGCCAACCTGGGAATCGCGGCGGCTGCTAAAAGTGATCACGAAATCGCAACTGGCGTCAACACTTATGATGGGAACCTAACTTCTAAGGCGGTGGCCGATAGCCTGAAGTTAACATATACTCCCCTGGATGATTTAATTGGGTAGCCACCGAATTGAGCCAAGCCTGGTTCTGCAAAATGCAGCAAAGGCTGAAAAAGATCGAACCCTCGGCCTGTTTGATCTAACGATTCTAGGTGTCGGGGCGATTATTGGGACCGGAATCCTAGTATTAACAGGAATTGTGGCTGCCCAGGATGCTGGCCCGGCCGTGACACTCTCCTTCTTGATTGCCGCGACGGCCAGTTGTTTGATTGGCTTGTGCTACGCGGAATTAACAACGAGTATCCCGAATTCTGGTGGGGCGTATATCTATACTTGGGTTTCAATTGGCCGGCTGCCTGCCTTCTTTACTGGCTGGACCTTACTGGGGGTCTATGTCGCGACAACCGCGACCGTGGCTAACGGGTGGACAGGCTATGTTAAGTCCTTCCTATATGAACTGAATGTTCACCTGCCAAGTAGCCTCCTCGTACCAGCGGGCAACGGTGGACTGGTCAATTTACCAGCAGTGATAATGGTGCTGCTGATTACGTTGCTCTTAATGCAAGGAACTGGGCAGAGCAAGTTTGTTAACGACTGCCTGGTCTGTGTCAAATTAATTGTGATATTACTCTTCATTGTGGTTAGTATTCGGGATGTGAATCCAGTTAATTGGCGGCCATACTTCCCATACGGTGCCCAAGGAGTAATGACTGGTGCAGGAGCAGTCTTTTTCTCCTTCCTCGGCTTTGACGCACTAGCAACATCGGCAGAAGACGCCCAGGATGTCCAACACTCTATCCCGCGAGCAATCGTTTACTCGCTAGTAATCTCGACCACACTGTATATAATTGTGGGGTTGGTAATGACGGGCGTAGTTAAGTATCCAAAGCTGGCCGTCTCAGAGGCGATGTCCTATGTTTTGATTACTCGTGGGCATAAGCTGGTTGCTCAAGTTGTTTCAGCAGGAGCTATTTTAGGAATCATTGCGGTCGTTTACGCCTTTATCTATGCGGGCTCGAATATTATGAAGGCAATGAGCCGGGGCGGGTTCCTGCCAGCTTCTTGGTCGAAGCTCAATGAGCGCAGTGGTAGTCCTAACCGAGCCATCCTGTTAAACGGCTGTTTAGCGGCTGCCCTTGCCGGAGAATTTGACCTTCATTACTTGGCATTAATAGCGAATGTTGGTTCGCTGATAGTGTTCTTTCTAGTTTCCCTGATGGTGATTTTGCTAAGGAAACAGTATCTGCACTTAGCAAGGCCGTTTGTTGTGCCGGGTGGAAAGGTAGTTCCGCTGTTGGCAATGACGATTTGTATAGCCCTGCTAATAACAATTTTGAAAGAAGCCTGGTTGGCCTACATTGCTTGGCTGGTTTTCGGCGGGGTCATTTACATTGCCTACTCACAACACCACGTGATTGCTTAGTGATGCCGTTCAATCCGATGAGCAAAGTAATTCTTTGCTAGTTCAAACATTAAAAGAAACGCTCTCCAATGTTCAGTTAATTGGGGAGTGTTTCTTAAATTACAGCTTATCCTTAACGTCATATGGCTGCGACTTTTGGTGGTCAGCCGGTAAGGCGTCCTTGGCGTAGAAAATAGCGTATTCTTCATCGTCGGGGCCCTTGGCGATAACTAAATCATCGCTCTGGCGTTCCCGCTTAAAAATCTGTCCTTTGCGGACGGCTTCGTTGTAGTCATGGATGTTGGCGATTGAGTCGCCAGGATTGAAAAAGATTCTTGTTTTCATCTGTTATCACTTCCTTTAGGCGCGGCTTGGTAAGGTTGCTTTAGCTTTTGCCAGTACGTGGCCTGCACTTTGATGAATAAAGTCGTTTAGCCAGTATCCATCAGCGAGGGGCAGGTCTGTATCGAGGGCGTATACGGTCAGGGTGTAGTCATGGGCCTTGTCAGGCGGCTGGGGCCCTACGTAGCCGCTGCTGATCCGGGGATCACCGTTGACAAGTCGACCAGCGTTACTGTTTTTTCCTTGAACAAACTGGTCGGCTAACTCGCGGCTGGCATTGGCCGGAATAGTTGTCATTGTTGCTGGAATGTTAGCTGCTAGCCAGTGAATCCAGGTAAAACCGCAGACTGGTGTGGAGTCAAAGTCGACAAAGACAAGGGCAAATGACTTGGTAGCCGCGGGGGCATCGCTAATACTGATGGGAAACGACTTGATGGGATGGTCCGCTAGCATTGCGCTGGCCGGAGCATATTTGCCGTATTCATCCGCTAGTAAGCCGTTTTCCAATGAAACTGAAACTTGCATACGCACATCCTCCTTATGTTCATCATTATAACCTTTCCTAGTCTAAATATAAACGCCGCAAGTCTGCTAAGTCACCGCGGGTCAGCCCCAGGCAGTCGGTCAGGTACTGTGTCGGGCTGCCAGCCAAGCGGTTAACAGTTTCAATGGCTGTGCTCAGGTAACCAGGAAAGACTGCCATCATATCACTACGGTTCTTGATAACGGCGTCCCGATTACCCAGCTCAGCGGTACTGGCCCGCAGCTGGGCAACCCACCGGCGTCGAAAAGCCGCGGTGACATCGTTTGTTAGCAGGTAATCTTGGAGGATGGTTTCACGTGGAACACCAAGGGCGGTCAAAAGCAGGTAGGCGCCAAAACCGGTCCGGTCCTTCCCGGCTGTGCAGTGGAAGAGGGTTGCCCCAGATTGATTGCTTAATAGTAGCTGAAACAGCTCTTGGTAGGCTTGCTGGGCGCTGGCTAACTGTACCATGTTGCGGTATTCCAGCTGCATATGCCGGTAGCCATTACCTACTTCCTGCATTTCTCGGGCGACTTCCTCGTCACTGCGAGAGGCATTGGTAACGTCGATGCTGAAGACAGGGAGGTGGTAGTACTTGGCAGTGCGGGGCACCCGGTCAGGCGCGGCGGTGATTTCTGGTTTCGACCGCAAATCAATGTCAACGGTAACCGGGATTGCCACGAGGGCTTCCTGATCTTGTTCGTCAAGGTTGTTAAGGGCGCCGGAACGAATCAGACGGTGCCACTTAACAGTATGCCCATCGCTGGTTTGGTAGCCGCCAAGGTCGCGAAAGTTATAACCATGCTTAATCGGAAGTAATCGTTGTTGTGTCATGGGTGTACCCTCCTTGATTCAGCTAGTGCTGCTTTTAGTACCGGGACAAGGTGGTGAGCTGCCGTCGAAGAGCCGTTCTGGTTGGGGTGGAGCCCATCAGTGAAGTCCTGACACCAGCCGGTGGTATTCACCAGCTGGAATTGGTGGCGCGCGGCCAGCTGGCTGATTTGGCTTTGAAACGTCTGACTAAATGGCGTTAGGACCAGGACTTTGCTGCCCGGAAAAGTGGTTGCGACTTGCTCTAGAAACTGGTCGTAAGCGCGGGTGAACTGGTCGCTGGCAAAGCAGCGGTCATTAACCCCTAAGTTCACTACTACCACCCGGGGCTGGTTGGTTTTCCAAGGAGTGACGTTGTCAATCGACCCCAGGAAGTCCTTCACAGTTGGGACGCCGCCGGTACCGGGCCGGAGAACGCCAGCGGCGGAGTAGGCGATGCGGACGCTGTCAATTGCTAACTGGTCACTGGCAATGCCGACATAGTTGCTTTCTGGACGGTAATCGACTGCGGCGTGCTTACCCATTACCCAGCAGCCAGCGGTAATCGAATCACCGATAAAATCAACCAGGGGCCGTGCCGCGGCTGGTGTTAGCTGCCCGCCGTTAACAGCAATGCCGTTAATAGCAAAACCCTCCTGGCCCGTCCAAACCTCATCAAAGTCGCTGTTACCCGCTGTCATGATTTCAACCAGGTGGCGGTGGCGGTCTGGAAGCTGTAAGCTGACCGGGGAATCTTGTACCTGGAAACGTTGCCAGGGCTGCTGGTCATAGCGCCATGCATAGACCTGGTGGGGGAAACCGGGGTGTCCGTTGTTGACTGTTTGCAGGTCAAAGGAGAGCGCTCCGGTAATATTGAAGCGGATAGTGCTGCTCAGGTTAGTGGTGTATAGTGTTGTCTGGCCCTTGATAGTTTTAACCACCCACCGGCCGGTTCGCTGGGCTAGCGGGAGTAATTGTTTTGGCGAATACTGCTTCATACGGGTCTCCTCTTTGCTCGTTTTTTCTATTTTAACATTATTTGCTGTGTCATATTTTAGAAAGCGCTTATTACATTTATTTAATGAAAATGAAAGCGCTTATTGACGAACGGGGTAAATGATACTAAAATATATTTAGTAAAAATTTACTATGTAGTTTATTTGGACAATGGAGGTTATCGTGATGGATAAGCAACAGTTTCTTGACGAATACAAGGCGGTATTTAACGAAAACGGCAAGGATGTTTTCTTCTCACCTGGCCGGATCAATGTGATCGGTGAGCATACTGACTATAACGGCGGACACGTCTTTCCATGTGCCATCAGTATCGGGACCTATGGTGTTTACGGGCCGCGGGAAGACAGTACGGTGGCGGTTTACTCTGCTAACTCCGCCAAGGAAGAAAACAGCAAGATTATTACCTTTGACATTAACGATGACCAGCCACAGGCAGCTGCTGATGAAAAGTGGGTCAACTACTTCAAGGGGATGCTGGTGTACCTCAAGGAGCGCAACTACAACATTGACCACGGCTTCAACCTGTACATCCACGGTTACCTGCCATACGGTTCCGGCCTGTCATCATCAGCTTCGATCGAAATGCTGATGGGAAACATTTTGAAGGACGAATTCGACCTGGACATTGACGAGGTCGAACTGGTTAAGCTGGGTCAGAAGACCGAAAATGACTTTGTCGGCCTTAACTCCGGAATCATGGACCAGTTTGCCGTTGGAATGGGGAAGAAGGATAACGCCATCTTCCTGGACTGCAACACCTTGGAATACAAGTACCTGCCACTGGAACTGGGCGACTACGAAATCCTGATTATGAGCACCAACAAGACTCACTCCCTGGCCGGCTCCAAGTACAACGAGCGGGTGGAAGAGTGTCAGGAAGCAGTCAAGCGCCTCAGCAAGAAACTGGATATTAATAAACTTGGTGAAATTGATCCGGAAACCTTCGATCAATACACCTACCTGATTAAAGATGACACTCTGATTCGCCGGGCCCGCCACGCGGTCAGTGAAAACGAACGAACTAAGCGGGCTATCGACGCGATGGAAAAGGGCGACCTGGAAGAACTGGGCCGCCTGATCAACGCTTCTCATGTTTCCCTGAAGTACGACTACGAGGTCACTGGGAAGGAACTGGATACCCTGGCCGAAAGTGCTTGGGAACAACCTGGCTGCCTGGGTGCCCGGATGGTCGGCGGTGGTTTCGCCGGCAGTGCGATTGCCATCGTGAAGAAGTCCGCAGCCGAAGACTTCAAGAAGAACGTCGGCAAGATTTACCGGGACAAGATCGGCTACGATGCTAGCTTCTATGATGCCGAAGTTGTTGACGGCCCGCACAAGCTGTAATTAATGCCATTTGCAAGGAGAATGAGAAAATGAAGTTAATGGAAGAGTATGCTGATAAGGTAATTGCCAGCGGAGCCTACGAACCGCTGGACCGGATTTACGTACTGAACAAGATTCGGGCCCTGGTCGGCGACGAAGATGGTGAAGCCCAGGATGATCAGCCATTAGTGGCGCAACTGGTTGACCTGGCCGTTAAACACGGGCAAATTGAAGACGGCCAAACCGCCCGCGAAATTCTCAATGACCAGCTTTATGACTTAATGACCCCGCGGCCGTCAGTTGTCAACAGTACTTTTTGGGAAAAGTACCAGCAGTCACCGGAAACGGCGACGGACTGGTTCTACAAGCTGTGTACCAGCAACGACTACGTTAAGGTTGCGGCTATTAAGAAAAACGTGGTCTTTGATAAGCCTACTAAGTATGGTAACTTAGAGATTACGATTAACCTGTCCAAGCCGGAAAAGGACCCCAAGGCGATTGCGGCGGCGGCCCATGACACCAAGAAGAAGTACCCGCAATGTGCACTCTGCATGGAAAATGAGGGTTACAAGGGACGGCTCGGTCAGGCAGCCCGGAGTAACCACCGGATTATCCGGATGATGATTGGCGGCAAGCAGTGGGGCTTCCAGTATTCTCCATACGCCTACTTCAATGAACACTGCATCTTCCTGTACGGCAAGCACGAACCGATGAAGATCAACCGGCAGACCCTGGTTAACTTGGTTGAAATCGAAAACACGCTGCCCGCTTACTTCGTCGGCAGCAACGCGGACTTGCCAATCGTCGGCGGTTCCATGCTGGCCCATGAACACTACCAGGGTGGTCGGCACGTCTTCCCGATGATGAAAGCGACGATCAAGAAAGAATTGCACTTTGAAGATTACCCAGCAGTCAAGGCGGGGATTGTTAACTGGCCGATGAGCGATATTCGGCTGACCAGTGCCGACGCGACCCAGTTGATTGACCTAGGGACCCACATCATTGACGTTTGGGACCATTACAGCGACGAAAGTTTGAACATCAAGGCTTTCGATGGTGACACCCGCCACCACACCGTGACGCCGATTATGCACCGCGACGGTGATAGCTATGTTCTTGACCTCGTTTTGCGGGACAACAACACGAACGACCAGTACCCACTGGGCATTTTCCACCCACACGAAAAATTGTGGCACATCAAGAAGGAAAATATCGGCTTGATCGAAGTGATGGGTCGGGCCATCCTGCCAGCTCGTCTCAAAGACGAATTGGCGGAAGTTAAGAAGTTCTGGCTGGGCCAGGAAAACAAGATTGCGGACAGTCACCTGCCGTGGGCTAAAGAAGTGCAAGACCGTCTGGAAATCACCAAGGACAACGTTGGTGAAGTGCTGGAACAGGAACTAGCCAATATCTTCGCCAATGTCCTGGAAAACGCCGGGGTCTTCAAGGACGACGCGGCTGGTCAGGCTGGTTGGGAACGCTTTGTAAACCAACTGTAAGGAGTAACTGAAAGGAGTAGTTAAGGATGGCAGTAACGTTACGAGACATTGCGAATAAAGCAGGGGTATCAATCGCTACGGTATCGCGGATCCTTAATAATGACACGACCCTTTCAGTAAACGAAAAGACGCGGCAACGGGTGATTGAAACCGCGGAACAGTTTAACTACACCAAGCACAAGCGGCCGCAAAGCAACCAGGTCCAAAAGATTGCCGTGATTCAGTGGTATTCGCTAACCCAGGAACTCGACGACCTCTACTACATGGCGATCCGGATGGAAATCGAGCGGTCAGCCCAGCAGCGGGGCCTACAGACGGTGCCGATTTACCAGAATAACATGGAAGATATTCCCCAGGACGTGACGGGGATTATCGCCATCGGTAAGTTTAGCAATTCGCAGGTCGAAAAACTGCGGCTGGTTACGAAGAACATTGTCTTTGTCGACTATGACAGTCTAGCGGCTGGCTATGACTGTTTGGTGCCTGATTTTGAAAATGCCGTGCGTTCGGTGATTGGCGAATTCCTTAATGAGGGAATCAAAGACATTGGGATGCTGGCGGGGACGGAAACGACGACGGATAACGAAATCGTGCCGGACCTGCGCCGCTTCTACTTTGAGAGTGACCTCCGCCAACGGGGCCTGTTTCACGAAGAATTTATGTTAGCCGGCGACTACACCTCGATGTCTGGCTATCAGGCAATGAAACAGGCGATTGACCGTCTTGGCGACCGCTTACCCCACGGGATTTTTATCGCCAATGATCCGATGGCAGTGGGGGCACTGAAAGCCGTCCAGGAAGCCAAAATCGCGGTTCCCCAACGGCTAGCCCTAATTAGTTTCAACGATACTGCTTTAGTGAAGTACGTTTACCCAAGCATGTCGGCCGTCCACGTGGCAACCGATGAGATGGCTCACGCAGCCGTGGAAATGATGATTAAACGCTTGCGGCGACCAGATGCCGACCCGTGCAAGACGGTTGTCGGCACCCACTTGATTAAGCGGCAGACGACTAAGTGAGGGCAAACTATCAGGGAAATACATGCATCTTAATCTGAAAGCGCTGAATAGCAGAGCATAACGCTCCGCTGTTCAGCGCTTTTTTGGTGTTTGCCGATAAATGCGAATAATTTTAAAAAACTTCCTGAATGTTGATATACCAGTAATGCAAAGCATCTTTGCTTGTCATCAATGACCGCGCTTTAATATAATCTATTCAACATTATCAAGCAAAAGGGAGAATTATCGATGGATTTTAGCACGCAAATTAAGCAACAGCGACAACAGCTGGGGTTGACTCAAGCCGACGTCGCTAGCCAACTTTTTGTGACCCGGCAGACAATTTCAAATTGGGAGCAGGGGAAGAGCTATCCGGATTTGAATATGTTAGTTCGGCTGAGTGAAGTGTACCAAGTTTCGCTTGATTCCTTACTCAAGGGGGATGCGCAGCTCAAAAATTATTTGGAGCAGGGAAAAGCATACAATGCCTTTAGTGTATTTAAGGGGTTGTTTTTCATCCTGTATGGATTGTTTTTCCTAATAACGGATGAACTAAATTATGAATCACCGGTCACGCAGTTTTGTATCTGGGGATTTGTGACTACTTTTTGTATTGTTATTTTTTATGGATGGTATGTTCAGCCGTTCTTCCTGGGGATGAATAAGAGGCTGTTCAACCGCAAGAACCACCGACCAGACCAAAAGGCCACCTGGCTTAATAAGCTCTGCTGTGGGGTGGTAATCGCGCTGCTTGCGGCCATGGTCATTGTTAATAATGATTGGAGCGATTACCTTTTGACGGCGGGACTAATGCTGATGGGACTGGTGAATATTTTCCAGAAATATATGTGGAAGTAGGGGTAAGAGAGAGAATGATGGGAGTGATGAGGAGAGCAGAAAAGAGTCCCCAAATCAGTTGCAAAGCTGTGTTGAGAGCTCTTTTTAAATACCTAATGCTAATTTAGCAGCTCGACTTAGTCTGTCTGGCGACCATGCTGGCTCCCAAACAAATTGCACATCAACATTCCTGACTTCATCAACTTGTTTAACTGCTACTTTAACTTGCTGAACTAAGTAGTCCGCAATTGGACAGCCAATTGTTGTCAAGGTCATTTCAATGAGGCAGATACCATGGTCATCCAAATCAATGGTGTAGATTAAGCCAAGGTTGACTAAGTCGATACCAAGCTCTGGGTCAATAACAGAACTAAGCTGGTTAACAATATCATTGCGAATTACTTGAGCATCACGCATAACTAAACCTCATTACCAAAGATGCGCGCCTTGATTGCCTGTCCGGTCGGTGTGCCTGCCAACCCGCCAATTCCAGTTTCACGTAATGACGCCGGTAAGCCCCGGCCAACCTTATCCATTGCCATAATACATTCATCTGTCGGAATCTTACTGGTGCAGCCGGCTAATGCCATATCGGCGGCAATCAAAGCATTACCCGCGCCAATTGCATTCCGTTTGACACATGGAATTTCCACCAAGCCAGCAATGGGATCACATACAAGTCCTAGAAGATTGGAGATAGTGATAGACATCGCCTGTGCACTTTGCTCGGGTGTTCTATTGGCAGCTTCGACTGCGGCAGCAGCTCCCATTGCAGAGGCACTACTGACTTCAGCTTGGCAGCCCCCATGGCACCAGCAATACCCGCATGGTTAGCAATTACTAATCCGACTCCACCGGCAGTAAAAAGGAAGTTTATCATTTGTTTTTTCGTTAAACTAAGCCGTTCTTTAAGCATAAATAGTATTCCAGGAAGAGTTCCAGATGAGCCAGCGGTGGGCGTTGCACAGACAACACCCATTGCCGTATTGACCTCATTAGTTGCTATTGCTCCCTGAACGGCTGCCATCATCACATCACCTGAGAGTGGATGGTGACTTGCTCGGTAATTTTTGATTTTAACTGCCTCTCCACCAGTTAGATGAGTCTGTGAAAATACTCCCCTGCCACTTTCCCCGCGTTGAACGGCTGCTTGCATTGTTTGAAGATTTACAGTCATTCGCTGCCAGATTTCATCACGACTTTTCCCGGAAAGCTGACACTCTTGTTCAATGGTTAATTCAGCAATTGTTTTTCCTGTTTCATTTGCTGCAGTAACGATTTCTTTAATGCTGTTGTACATTATCTTATCCCCCTACTTACAAACAGATAACATTTTTAAACTGCTTCTCAATTTGTTGAATCGTTGCTGCACTTATATAATTTTTTATATCAAACTCATAAATATCATTAATTGGACCTTTAAGTGACTGCTTGCGGTAGAATGGTGCAATTTTTTCGACTACACCAGTTAATTCAACAGCATTAGGGTGCTTTTTACCATGATCGATATAAACAATAATAGGCAAGGGGCCTGCTGGTTGAACAGTAATATTGTCGATTACAAATTGGCGGATTTCAATTGAACCGCCACCAATGGAGCAGGCAGTTAATTCAATTGAGTGATTGTCGTTGGAAACTTCAAGGACAGCAGTATTGGGGTGATGAATAGGGCTGGGACCTTCTTCTTCTACAAAACGGATATCGATGCCGTGCTGACGAGTAAGTTCAACGGCTCTTGGCACACGAGAATCATCAGGGGCAAATCCCTGGACACCCGCAGCAATTGCATAGTCAGTTCCATGGCCACGATGGGTCTTAGCAGATTATTCGTAGTAATAAACGGTAACTTTTCTGATAGGACCATTAAATAGTTTATATGCTGCACGGCCAATTGCGACTGCACCAGCTGTGTGTGAACTTGATGGACCGATCATAGTTGGTCCGATGATATCAAAGACACTCCGGAATTTCGCACTCATTATAAGCTTCCTCCGCTAAATAGTATTAGGCTAAATTTACTATTTTAGATTAAATCTTTTTAGGTGTTTTTTAAAACTGTTATTCAATTATACTGTTGTTATTCTTAAATAGTGAATGACTGCTAACAGATAAATCTTTTTTGTAGAGTAATCTTGATCAGTGGCACTAAAGTTTAGACAAACAATAGCAAGTATTAATCCCTGCCATACTAATAAAAACTGTACATTAAAGCAAAGGATGTACCATTTTTTGATAAAAGCGGAACTTTACTAGCCAAATTTTAAAATATCGTATTTATAAATAGTGAATAACTAGAGCTAGAAATCAGTTTAAAGTTCACTTTTTATTAAATCAGCACGTGAAAACCGTGAATGGATGTGCTAAAGTAGTTAGTGACATTAACAGGGAGAGAAGGATGAAAAGTGAAACGCTATCGCTTTGGCCGGCTGAGTATGGGCTGGCAAATAATGATTGGTTTAGTATTAGGGATTGTCTGTGGGGTAATTTTTTACCAAAACAAGGGTGCCATTACGGTAATGCAAAGCCTGGGGACCATCTTTATTCGGCTGATTCAAATGATTGTCATGCCGATTGTGGTCTCCTGTCTGACCGTCGGGATTGCCAACATTGGTGACATTAAAAAGCTGGGACGGATTGGTGCCAAGACGTTAATCTATTTTGAAGTCTTGACCACCATTGCCCTGTTACTGGGGATTGGGATGGCTAACCTTACCCACCCGGGCTCTTTTATCAATATTCATGATCTTCACGCAACGGACATTTCGCAGTACATGTCGACTGCTAAGCATGCTGCTCACGACAGCGGCTTTTGGCCTTTGATTCTTTCAATTATTCCAACAAACATCTTTAAGTCGATGTCTGATGGTGACATGATGCCGGTGATCCTATTCTCAGTACTCTTTGGGCTGGGGATTGCGGCCGTCGGTGAAAAAGCCAAAATTCTGATTGATGTTTTGAACGGGGTTTCTGAGGTTATGTTCAAGGTCACTAACTGGGTAATGAAGTTTGCACCCATTGGTGTCTTTGGACTAATTGGGATGACCATTGCGGAGATGGGGATCAGTGCGCTCCTGCCGCTGGGTTACTTCATTTTAATTGCCTACGTGACAATGATTATTTTCATCGTTGTTGTTTTAGGGATTACGGCCCACCTCTTCCACCTGCGTTATTGGAAGACGATGCGGGTTATTTGGGACGAAATCATCTTAGCCTTTACAACTGCTAGTTCTGAAGTAACGTTGCCACGGCTGATGAAAAAGACCCATGAGATGGGAGTTGAAAAGGGGGTTACCTCCTTTGTTATCCCTACTGGGTATACCTTTAACCTTGATGGCTCCGCGATTTACCAATCACTAGCGGCAATCTTCCTCGCACAGGCGTACGGCTTGCACCTGACGCTTGCACATCAAATTACGCTCCTAGTGGTATTAATGATTACCAGTAAAGGGATGGCTGGGGTGCCCGGCGCGTCCTTTGTGGTCCTGCTTGCCAGTGTTTCGACGATTGGGGTTCCGATGGCCGGTCTAACCTTTATCGCCGGGATTGATCGTTTCGTTGACATGGGCCGGACGGCAGTTAACGTGGTGGGAAACTCAATTGCCACCCTGGTGATTGGTGAATCAGAAAAATCATTGAACCGGAAACAATATAATCACTACTTAGATAATTACGGGAAATAATTGAAGCCAAACTAAGAAAGCAGGAGCCGTAGTGCCCCTACTTTTTTAGTTTAAAGGATGATTAGCTTATAATAAAATGTATTCTTATTTTTCCATAAATATCTTTTTATTAATCCGAGTTTTATAAAGCGCTAACATGATGATAGTATTAATAACTATGAGTGGATTGTATTAATTAGTTTATGACTCGTATATAGAAAAAAGGAATAGGGATGAATACTTCAACGGTTAAGTTGAAAAGACCCTTTGGCTTTTATGTTTGTTCGTTGGTTTTTACCTTTGAACGCGCTGCCTTTTATACTGTTAAGTATATGCTAGCTATTTGGATTGCCACATCTGTTGCTAAAGGTGGCCTTGGTCTGACTGATGTTAAGGCGGCTTCTTTTTTAGCTTGGACTTATATTGCACTAGTATTTGGTGGGTATCGGCTATGCTGTTGCTTGGCAAGCTCATTCTATTGGGATGGTATGGGTGATGATTATCCTGGTAGCGATTGGTACTGGTTTGTTTAAGGGAAACTTGTCCGGGATAAACGGTCTACTATTTAATGATGAACGAGAACTGAACGAAGCTTTTTCGATTCAATATTCATTTATTAACGTTGGCTCATTCACCGGGACAACCTTTATTGTATTATTGATTGCTACATGGGGATTTAACCTTGTATTCCTACTTTGTGCAGTTTTGATGTTTGTTGATGCTATTTGGTGTATTTGCAATATGCGGTCACTCGGTGACGCTGGGAAAAGCCATTTAAGGTTGATCAACGGAATTTTAATACGGTTGCTACTACTAAAGAAGAAAAGGCGAATGAAGAGAAAAATAAGCCGCTGACTTCAGGTGATAAGAAGCGAATTGTTGCAATTATTTTGGTAACGTTATTTTCAGTTATCTTCTGGATGGTTTGGTACATGGCCTACATGCCGGTTTACTATTACTTCGGTCATGGGGACGGTGCTAACTTCTTAAACCGGGCTAACTGGATGATTGGCTCGTTCAACGTTCCAACCTCATATTTTGACTCAATCAACTCGATTGTATGTATTGCCTTAGGGCCAATCTTTGGTCGCCTCTGGACAAAACTAGCGGAACGGCCACAGGGTGACATGAGTATGTTCAAAAAGATCGCTCTCGGAATTATCTTCATCGGTTTTGCGTATATGGCAATGGTTCTTGCTGATATGGTTGGTCATGGCCATACTTCCCTCTGGTGGATCGCATTAGTTGCTATTTTAATGTCTGTTGGTGAAATGGTTTTCTCACCAATGGGAAACTCTTTCATTACCAAACTAGCACCTGCTAAGGTAATGGGGCTGCTATTGGGATTCTGGCCAATTGCTGTATTCTTTGCAACGCTGATTTACCCACAGGTTTATGCTCTTCTAAAAACTACTAATCCGGCACGGTTTCAGATGGGCTATGGTATTTTAGCGGCGATTATCATTATCCTGGGTTTAATTCTCTGGTTTGCTAGTCGGAAACTGGATGCGTTGGAAAAGAATTAACTTAATCTAAATTTGCCAATGAGAAAAGCTGGAATGCCTAGTTAAAAAGAGCTTTATTTAGATACTTTCTAATCGATATTTGCATCATCCAACGTAATCCCACGGTGCTGGACACTGGTGCTGAAAACGATTTGGGTACTGGTTTTGCCAAAGCGCTGCTGGATAGTATTAATAAAGTTATCCAAATCAGTCGTAGAAGGGAAAATGACCTCCATGATTTCCGAATAATCTCCGGTTACACAGTTGCACTCCACTACGTTGGGAATGCTTTGTACATAGGGGTAGAATTCATCTTTTTGCCGTGGTTCTAGCTGGACCTGAATAAAAGCCCGTACGTGAAAGCCGATTTTTTCGATGTCGATTGAGGAATGGTAGCCATTAATAATTCCTGATTTTTCGAGTTTATTAATGCGGGCAGCAATTGCCGGCGATGAAATGAAACATTCCTTTGACAAGTCCTTTAAGGAAGCACGGGCATTTTTTTGTAATGAATTAATAATTTTACGATCAATCTTATCCATCTGGTAAACCTCGTTTTATCCCATTAGAGCCTAATGTATATTTTCTCATAGTGGCTTAATGTGTTGACTGAATTGTAGGCGATTTCCTGGTCAATGTCAATTGTGATAAATTTAGCTACATCGCATGAATGCTTACTACTGACAACGATTTAATGGTACAATAAAGATAGACAATACAAGAAGCTGCATTGGAGGCTCAAGCATATGGATCAAGAATACCAAAACATTTTAGTGCCGGTTGATGGTTCTAAAGAATCTGAATTGGCTTTAGAGCGGGCAATCTTTGTTGCTAAGCGCAATGGTGCTCACGTTGATGTCCTAAACGTCATCGATACTCGGGCAATGGCCTATAACTTTGCAGGGATGTCAGACGGGAGCATTGCGTACCAGCTGGTTGACAAGTCCAAGGAATACCTTAGCAAGCTCTTGAAAGAAGCTAAGGAGAAAAATGACTTTGACAACATGGACATCCACATTCGGCTGGGCAACCCAAAGACGATTATCTCCTTTGACTTTATTCATGATCACCACAACGACATGATTATGATCGGTGCCAGTGGTTTATCACGGATGCAACGGGCTGTGATGGGTTCCGTAACCTCGTACGTAAAGCGGAACGCTCCTGTGGACGTATTAGTCGTTCGGACTGCCGTTGACCAATAGCGGTAAGCTAATCGAAAAATAGCAACAGGGAGCGAGACGGAAGTCGGAAGCGACTTCGTTTTCGAGCCCCCGTCGACACGTAGCTAGTCTTTAGAAAGCGCAAATAGGGTTTCAGAGTTCGGCTTTGACGAGCACTGGAACCCATTTGCGTACTGCGCCGTTCGTATTTTATCTAAGTGAGAGGGCTTATGTCACAGCCCTGTTCTTCTTTTTAAAACTGAGAAGGGGAGAATGATGCGCGGACGATGGCGAATAATCTTAACGCTAATCATGGTTACTAGTGTGCTCATAACTCCAATGCCGGTCAAGGCGGCGGCCGAACAGCAACAGGTTGCCGATATTCAGCAGGTCCTTCGGGAAAATAAGGTAAACGGGATTGTACTAATCGACGGTCACGCGCACAATCCCCGGGTTATTAGCAACCAGGCGTCCGATGATCAGCGCCTAGCTGTCAAGGCGGACCGGCTGTTTCCCATTGCGTCTTTTCAAAAATTAATGACAGGAATTGCCATTGAACGCTTAGTTGAGCAGGGGAAACTTTCGTTGGCGACACCGCTGAGCCGCTATTGGCCGTCAATTCCCCACGGACACCAGATTAGTATCCAGCGGCTAATGATGCATACCAGCGGGCTTACCAACCAAGAACCGCCCTTAAACCGTCCGCTCGGGGGCGAAAAGGAGCAGGAACACTACCTCCTTCGCCACTACCGTTCCAGCGGTCACTTCACTTGGAACTATGCGGATATTGATTTTAGCATTCTTGCAATGATAGTACGAACGGCCAGCCGGCGGTCCTACCGTGGCTTTCTAAACCAGCAGATTTTACGCCCTGCCGGGATGCAGGTAAAGTCATACCAGCAGGTGCGTCCCGGGCAGGTAACTCGTTCAGGGGATGATTGGGGACAGCTGCAAACAGCAATGTCAAAGGAACTTGGTGCCGGTGATGTTTTCTGTACACCCCAGGACTACTGGCGCTTTTATCATCGGGCATTCTTAGAGCAGCCGCACTTGTTGCAGCGCTTTATCGCCAAGCACGGGCCGGCCGGGAAGGAAACATACTTTGGTGGTACTTATATTGAGCCGCCGTACCTGCACGCAAACGGCTACCTCAGCGGTTATTCCTGCACACTGTACTGCAATTACCGCACTAAGCAGACAATTATGCTATTTGCCAATAATCTTTCCTATTCCCAATTGCGGTCATTAAGCGGCCAGCTCTACCATGCTTATTTCGACGACTACCGGGAAGAACAGTCGCAGATTAATAATTAAGCGGAGGCGTCAATACGTTTAGAGAATACTAAAGGACTCCAGCGTTCGGTTTTACGAGCACTGGAGTCCCTTTTTGTTTAGTAATAGGACCACCTATCATGGCCCTATTGTTCCGTTAGCCAACCTAGTTGTTAGTGGAATCTTTCTTGGTAACCTTTAGGACGTTATCCTTCGTGGTTACCTTCGTACCAGCTTTAACTAGCATATCGAGGTTGAAACTTTCACTGTTAGTAACTGTGACAATGACCGTATCGTCCAGGCCCGCCTTCTTAATGGTTGGGTCCCAGAATTCCATCAGCTCTTGCCCCTTTTCAACGTGTTGTCCCTTGTTGAAGTAGGTCACAAAGCCGGTTCCGTGGAGTTTAACGGTGTCAATCCCAATGTGGATGAGGAGGGCAATTCCGTTGTCGGAAACCAGCCCAACGGCGTGCCGAGTAGAGAAGGTTGCCCGCACTGTTCCAGCGAATGGTGCATAAACCTTACCATCAGTTGGCTTGATTGCAAAGCCTTCGCCCATCTTGCCTTCAGCAAAGGCAGGATCGCTGACGTCCTTCAGGTTGACAACTTCACCGGCAACTGGTGCTGGAATGTCAGTTTCACCTGGTTGTGGTTGTGGAGCGGGCTCTTCAATTGCAGTATCTGCAGCAGCTTCGCCACCCTTAAATTGCTTACCCCAGGTTTGTTCCAACTCAGCCACAATCTTGGCGTGAGAACTTTCATCTAGTTTAACCTTGATGGCGAAGATGATAATCCCAACGATGATTAAGGCGATTGGAATCAAGAACATGTAAATCTTGAAGACGCTAACGCCGTGGGCAGTAATGGTAGCGGCAGTGGCACCACCGGTCATCCCAGCGGCAACGGTAGCCATCCCAACAACCCCGTTGGCAACGGCACCACCAAACTTATCCAGCAGCGGCCGAATTGACAAGGTCAGGGATTCGTCCCGGTGCCCTAGCTTCAGCTGACCGTATTCAACAGAGTCGGTAATCGTCATCAGGACAACCAGGAAGATAATTGGTTGCGGGATGAAGAATAATTCGGCACCAAGGAGAACCAGTGTTAATGACTTGCCAGCAAAGGCAAAGATCAAGGCACCGATAACTTCGATTGTAGCGGCACCGTAGAAGAGCTTGTGCCGACCGATCTTTCCTGAGAACAGTGGGAAGGCGAAGACGGAAATCACACCGACAACCGTGTTCAAACCACCCAGGATAGAGAAGGCCTTGGAGTTACCGAGAACGTAAGTGAAGTAGTACAGTTCGAAACTGTTCAGCAAAGTCTGACCAGTGGTGAAGAACAGGTAGGACATCGCGATAGCTAGCAGTTGGTCGTTCTTAACCAGGATGTGCAGGATATCCTTGAGCTTCGTTTGTTCCTTGTTTTCCCGCAACAGCGACTTCTGTTCGTGGGTAAACATCCCGACGCCGATGGCCGTGATTGCAGAAATGGCAGCAACGATTACGGCAAAGATGAACCAACCACGGTCATCACCGGTTCCACCATTTTGGTTAATGGAGAAGAACAGAACCATTGGCATGATGACAAACCCAATGATTTGCCCACCGATGGTTGAACCGACCCGGGCAAAGGTAGCGATCTTATCCCGTTCGTGTGAATCAAAGGACATTGCGGGAATCATTGACCAAAAACCAACATCATTGAATGAGTAGAAGATATCCATAATGATGTAGATAATGGCAAAGACAACCAGGTACAGGTAAGGGCTGGAGACGTTCAGTCCGCCAAGGGGCGTGAATAAAGCGGCCAGCAGGACGGCTGAAATAACACCACCGCCGACAACCCACGGCTTAAACTTACCCCATTTAGTGTTGGTTCGGTCGATTGCGTTCCCAATCAACGGGTCGATTAACAATTCGACAATCCGTAAAATCATGATGATGGCGGTAACGTAACCGACCATCCGGTTGTCAAATCCCTTGTCACTTGAAGTGAACAGGTGACCAGTAACGTACATCATGAAGTACGTTGATAGTAATGCAAAGAAAGTGTCATGTCCGAACGCCCCAAGAGAATATGCGAGACGTGAGCGGACCATATGTGGCTCTTGCTTATCCATTCTTGACTCCTCTTTTCTAACAAAAATAAATAATTGCTTACAACCATCATGTTAAGCGCTTTCAATAAAGTTGTCAATGATCTTTTAGTAAAATTTTACGATGATTATTCACTATTTTACCTTGTTAGTCTAATAACATGGAATACGATGGGCAAAGTCAGCTACGGATATTCTGCCAGTAGCTGCGAGCAAGTAAACTTTTAGTAAGTGCAGACTTGGACGGGAAAGGGGGAGCCGGGTGACACGTTGCTCAAGCGGCCGGTTGGGGACCATTGCTGCGCTACTTAAAAAGACGCCAGCAATCAGGGAAAAGCCGATTGCTGGCGTCTTTATGCTTCAAGAGCGTGCAGGCCGTTTGTCCTCCACGCTCTCAAGAAAGGTTTAATTAAAATAATTATTGTTCTTCGTACCAGCTGTAGTGGTAGTTACCTGGGCGGTCAACACGTTCATAAGTGTGGGCACCGAAGTAGTCACGTTGTGCTTGCAGCAGGTTAGCTGGAAGCACTTCTGCACGGTAGGAGTCATAGTAGCTAATAGCAGCACTCAGCGCTGGAACTGGGATACCAGCCTTAACAGCCAGAGCAACAACGTCCCGGATAGCCTTTTGGTACTTCTTAGCGATGTCCTTGAAGTAGTCGTCAAGCAGCAGGTTCTTCAGGTCAGGGTTCTTGTCAAAGGCATCCGTGATGTTTTGCAGGAATTGTGCACGAATGATGCATCCAGCACGCCAAATTTGAGCTAATTCACCCATCTTCAGGTTCCAGTCATAACGTTCAGAGTCGATCCGCATTTGTTCGAATCCTTGGGCGTATGACATAACCTTACCGAAGTAAAGGGCTTCACGAACCTTTTCAACCATTTCCTTCTTGTCGTCAATGGAGAGTGATTCAGTAACTTCTGGCAGAACCTTGCTTGCGGCCACCCGTTCGTCCTTCATCATTGAGATGTAACGAGCGTAAACAGCTTCGGTGATTACGGATTGTGGAGCGCCACCTTCAAGGGCGGTTTCAGAACTCCACTTACCAGTGCCCTTGTTGGCACCACGGTCAAGGATCATGTCAACGATTGGCTTGCTCTTGTCGTCACCCAGGTCATCCTTACGAGTAAGGATGTCGGCAGTGATGTCAACCAAGTAGCTTGACAATTCACCCTTGTTCCATTCAGCGAAGGTCTTGGCAATGTCGTCAACTGGCATCTTCAAAACGTTCCGCATGATGTTGTAACTTTCGTCAATTAATTCTTCGTCACCGTATTCGATCCCGTTGTGGACCATCTTGACGTAGTGACCTGCACCGTTAGGGCCGATGTAAGCAACACATGGCTTACCGTCTTCTTCAGCCTTAGCAGCGATCTTAGTCAGGATTGGGGCAACTAAGTCGTAAGCTTCCTTTTGGCCACCTGGCATCAGGGCAGGACCGTGGAGGGCACCAAGTTCACCACCGGAAACACCCATACCGATGAAGTTGATACCGGACTTGTCCAACTTAGCGTTCCGGGCCATCGTATCGTGGAAGTTAGTGTTCCCACCATCGATCAAAACGTCACCCTTGTCAAGCAGAGGGAGTAATTCATCGATAACGGCATCAGTTGGCTTACCAGCCTTAACCATCAACAGAATACGACGAGGCTTTTCAAGTGAAGCAACGAAGTCTTCAACCGTGTAGCTAGGAACCAGCTTCTTATCGCTGTGGTCCCGCATCATTTCGTCAGTACGGTTGCGGTGACGGTTGTAGACACCAACCGTGAAACCGCGACTTTCAATGTTCAATGCAAGGTTCTTACCCATAACAGCTAAACCGACAACACCGATTTGCGCTTTATTCTCTGACATTAAAGTCACTCTCCTCTAAAGAAAATACATGTAACAATTTTCACAATGTCCATTATAGCAAAAAAATTAAACTGTGCAACCGATTTACATAACAAAAAAGCGTTTTAAGCCAAAACTTAAAACGCTTGGTTAAATTATTGTTAGTGGTTGAGGCGGTAAACCCACTTGCGGCCGTCACGAGCCAGCAGTTCGTCGGACGCAGCCGGACCCATTGAGCCTGGAGTGTAGTTCGGGAATTGTGGCTTCTCGATGTCCCAGAGCTTGCGGATAACGTCAACAAACTTCCAGGCGTAGGCAATTTCAGCCCATGAAGCAAAGTTGGTGTGGTTGCCTTCCAGGGCGTCGTGGAAGAGGCGCTCGTATGGTTCTGGGGATTCCTTCTTGTCGGAGTCGCTTTGCAGGTACTTGAGGTCGACCGGCTGGGTAGTGAAGCCTTGACCAGCCCGCTTAGCGTTTAACTGCATTGCGAAGCCAGACTTTGGTTCAACAAAGATCGTCAAAACGTTGGAGTTCAGTGACTGGTCGCTTTCGTTCCGTGGGTCAGCGAAGATGTCAATCAATGGCTTCTTGAAGACTACGTCAATCCGGGTAAACTTGTCGGCCAGCTTCTTACCAGTCCGAACATAGAATGGTACGCCAGACCAGCGGTAGTTGTCAAACAACAGCTTGGCAGCAACGAAAGTTTCAGTACCAGATTCTGGGTCAACCCCGTCAGCGGAACGGTATGCTTCAGTGCCGTCACCAGCATCGTATTGACCACGAACAAAGTTGGCCGCAGCTTCAGATGGCGTGTAGACACGGAGACTCCGCAATGCCTTGATCTTTTCAACCCGGACATCGGTGTCAGTAAATGAAACTGGTTGTTCCATTGCCAACTGGGCAACAATTTGCATAATGTGGTTTTGTACCATGTCACGCAGGGCACCAGATTGGTCGTAGTAACCGGCCCGCTCTTCAACACCCAGCTTTTCACTCAGGGTAACCTGGATGTTGTCGATGTAACGGTTGTTCCATAGGGATTCAATAATGGTGTTACCAAAGCGGAGTGCTTGGATGTTTTGCACCATTTCCTTACCCAGGTAGTGGTCGATCCGGAAAATCTGGTTTTCGTCAAAGGTCTGGGATAATGCGTCGTTCAGCTTCTTGGCGGAATCGAAGTCGCGACCGAATGGCTTTTCAATTACCAGCCGGTTGAAGCCGTAGTCGGAAAGGAGCCCCTGCTTTTTCAGGTTCATGGCGATGGTACCAAAGAATTGGGGAGCCATCGACATGTAGAAGAGGCGGTTGCCTTCCGTACCGAATTGCTTATCCAGCTCTTCGATCCGTTCCTTTAAGATCGTGTAGTGTTCTGGCTTCGTAACGTCGTGGGCCTTGTAGAAGAAATGCTTGGAGAAGTCAGCGGCTTCACCGTCACGGCTTTCTTCCACGTCCTTAATTGAGTTGCGAACAAGTTCTTGGAATTCTTCATCACTGTAGTCGTGACGGGAAGTCCCGAGGAGGGCAAAGTGGTCTGCTAAGTAGCCCTTTTGGTAGAGCTTGAAAAGCGCAGTGTAGAGCTTCCGCTTAGCGAGGTCACCGGTAGCACCAAATAGTGTAATAACAGCTTTGTTTTCTGTAGCCAAAATGTTCACTCCTTCTGAAATTACAGAAATTTTTTACCATTCCCAATTATATACTCTCGTGCTAAAGTCTGCACTATAAATGGAATTGTTTCCGCGCTGGGGCGGAAATGGCCCATTGTGGTTAGGGGGCTTCAGATGAGCTTTTGGTTGTCAAACGCTTGGAAATGGTCTAGAATAAAAGTTTTTTTGCAAAGGGTTGCAAATGAGCTATACAAAATGGTAGTTGGGTATCTTACTAATATGCCAGAACTGTTATATAAACAATATGTAAAAATTGATATATTGGAGTGTTAGTAATGAATTACTGGTTATTATCGCTAACGTTTATTGCAGTCAACCTGGACTTTTTTCTGAGCGCTAATTTAACTAGCATTTTTAGAAAAAGGAGGGGGCATGGTTGGCTTCCGTACACGATTTGATTGAAAACAGCGCAGCGGTAGTTTACAAAGTTACCGTTGCGCTGTTTTCAGTTAAATATACTGGTGACGTTCGGCGAGCATTCCAAAAAGAGTGAAGAGAAATGCTGCCACTAAGATGACCGCAACGCTAGCAAACCAGTTGTGCGTCTGTGCATTTAGGTTGCCGACGATGACTGGCCCGAGGGCTGCGATTAAGTAGCCGATTGATTGAACCATCCCGGAAAGGTTCCGGGTGTCGGCAGCGCTCTTCGTCTTGAGGCCAAACAAGGTCATTGCTAGTACAAACGTGGTCGTTGAGCCCGCACCGAGCAGCAAGGCGACAACGCAGAAGTAGGCAAAGGAGTTGACCGGGAAGAACATCATGACTGTGCCGACCATTGCGGACACCCCGGCTGCCAACATAATTGGTTGCCGGTTGGTCATTTTCGCCGCGATTACGGGAACCGCAAAGGCAAATGGTAAGGCAAACAACTGAAGCAGTCCGGCGATCAAACTGGCCTGATCACTGCTAAGTCCCGCGCTCATCGCGATTGTGGGCAGCCAGGCTACAACACTGTAAAAGACGAAGCACTGAAAGCCGAAGAACAGCAGCAGCCACCAGGCGTTGACTTCTTTCCACATGTTGGTTCCCTTGTCGGCTTGCTGGCCAGCCGTGGCGTGTTCGTTGTACTTGAGGTTTGGCAGCCAAACAATCGCACTAATTAAGGCAATCAAACTAATAAGGATGACCGCGGTCTGCCAGCTGCTCTGGTGGGTGATTGGCGTGATGGCGTAAGCCCCGATAGCCGCAAACAGGGTCATCGCAGTGTTATACATTCCTGTAATACTGCCGATTCGTTCCGGAAACTTATCCGTGATGATTGCTGGCAGCAAAACGTTGATACAAGTAATGGCGACCCCCACCAGGATTGTCCCAACCATTAACAGCGGGAAACTGATGATCCGGAGATAGGACCCGATAAACATCAAGACCATGGCGATGGCGATGGTCAATTCGTTCCCAATTCGCTGGGCAGTCGCTGAAACGACGGATGACAACAAGCCAAAGCAGAGCAGGGGGATGGTTGTTAGGATTCCGAGGCTGGTTGGCGCCACGTTGAAGGTCTGGGCAATTTCTTTGATGACGGATGGGATAGAAGTGATCGGCATCCGCATACAAACGCCAAGCAAGAGAAGGCCTAAGATAAGCAGCGGACTATGTTTTTTAACTTTTTCCACAAGATTCGTCCTTTCGTAATCTAAAATAGCTAAACACTATTATACCACACTAAAACCTTTTACTAACTAGGGCAATCTTGACCGTGATCCCGAGCAAAATTTGACGGAAACCGCTTCTAACCATATAATCAATAGCGAAGATTTATACGGAGGAAAAATATGACGGCAAAAATCTACCCGTACTTAACTTTTGAAAACGCCAAGGAGGCAATGGACTACTACGTCCAAAACTTTGGGGCGCAAATTGTGCACCACCAGCCGCTAAGCGAAAAGCAGGCTGAAAACATTGGCCTGACCACTGATGACTTGACGGCAACCACCCTCTACGGAGAGTTTTCCATTGCGGGGCAAAGGATTATCTGTGCGGACGCGACGATGGGCAACCCGCAGACTTCGACACTGATTTCCATTATGCTGAATTTCGGTGACGATAAGGGTGACGCCCAGCAGCTCTTTACGCGGTTAGCGGATTCTGACGAACAACGGGTCACGGTTCCGTTTGGCAACTGGATGCTGGGCGGCATGATGGGTCAGGTGGTGGACCGCTACGGGATTACCTGGCTGATTTGCGCGGGCAATGAGCTGGTTGGTGTGGAATAATTATGAATTAAAAAGAGTGGGACCATAGAACTAGCTTGGCTAGCTCGTGGTCCTATTTTCGTCATTGCTGTTTACAATAGCCAAGAGGCTGGGGATTAACTCAGCCTCTTTAATATTTTAAAGTTAGTAATGTCTCAGCGCAGTAGCTGGCTGGCAGTTCAAACGCTGATAAATCAGCATTTGACCAACCCCAAATAGGCTAGCTGCGCGTCGTAGCCATCCTTGCGGAGGTTCGAAGACAAACGCCTCAAACCAGCTTACTAGCCGATTTGGGGCGCTTTTTCTCACTCTCTTTACGTGGCGACTATTCTTCGCTAATACCGTTTTTTGCCCATTCTTTGGTAAGGGAGCCGTAAATCCGTTCCACGTCCGCGTCAGTTCCCCGTAATTCATAATTATCTAGGAACGGTGCGTTAAAGATCTTGGCATACTTACGTGCAGTCAAGCAGTATTGCTCGTTGAAATTCTTATTGCCGCTACCAACCACGCCGATGCAGTAACGAGCGTTATTACCGTCCTCAATGTACTCACCCAGTGCCGTGGTCATGATTTCGGTATAGCCGGAATCAATCCCGTTGCCCCCGGTTAGGTAGGTAGGAACAAAGACGAAAAATGGTTTGCTCTCACTGGCAGGGGCGTCCTGAGGCCCGATTTCCTTGGCGTTGATTTCAGGATTAGCCTGGTTAATCATGTTTTGCTGCTTGGCAAAGGCAGTCAATCGTTTTACAAAGGAGCGCGTATTCCCTTCAAGCGATATGTATAGGATATTCATTTTGGCCATTAGAACCCTTCTTTCTACTTTGATATTCTCGCAGGTTTAATTATACGCTAAAAAAGCGGTAACTTGTAATATTCTTTTGCGCGAATGTTAATTTTTCCGTGAAGTTATTATTTTTTAGGATGAAATAAGTTGAATAATAAACCATCTTTCCGGGTAAAATGCTAAAATTAATACTAAATCATAAGATCTTTAACGGGGGAATGGATAATGAGCAGTGTTGTGTTGAATAACCTGACCTTTGAAGCAAAGTCGGGAGACGAACTGGAAGAAGTATCACTGGGGCTGATGTCACCGCAGATGGTGGCGCTGTGCAGCAATAGCACGGCACCGGTAGCGGCCTTAGAACAACTGCTGATGAATCAAGGAAAAATGATTGAGGGATCCGTCCAAATTAACGGCAACGACCTGTCACAGCTAAAGCGCCATCCCGAACAAGTGGTGACCTCGTTTGCCCGGTTGGTCCTAAAGGGCAAAACAGTTGAGCGGGCCATTCACCATGCCAGTCGCCACCTGAAAGATGCCCTGCCGGTTGAACAAACACTGCCGATGCTATCACCGTTGGGAATCAAGCATGACGATAAGGTGGCGGCGTTAACGGCCAGCCAGCAGGTCGAATTGCGGGTGATCATTATGTTAGCGTTGCGGCGCCCGGTCGTCTTCCTTGGTGATGCCCTCGATCAGCTGCCCGCGCCGGCACGGCAGACGATTGGCAACCTGGTGAGGGACTATGCTCAGAAGACCAACTCCATAGTGCTCTTTTCCAGCAATGACGTTTCGACCATGATGCGGTTTGCCCAGACAATTTATTATTTCAGCGGCAGTCGGTTGACGTCTGCTCGTGATATTAATCCGAGTGATGGAGTCGACTGCACGGTAACCGTAACGGGGACGGGGCTGCCAATTGATGTGGCGATGAAGATGGGGGCCCATATGCTCGGCGAGGCAGAAAACCAAACCCGGTTCCTGTATACCGGTAATATCCAGGCCCTGTTGCCACTGCTGGAACAAAACACCATCACCGACGTCCGGATCGAGGACGCCACGGTAGACGATGAACTAATGGCTTATTAGCAGAGGGGTGGTCAAATGGGGCGCACGATAATTGTCAGTTGCCGGCATGACCGGCTTAGCCAGCTGATCATGAAAAAGATGTACGATGCTGTGGCGGTAAGCAGTCTCAAAGTGAGTTTTCAGCAGGGGGACCAGTTATGCTGGCTCCCAGAGATCAATGCTCCAGTAGATGGGGAAGTGCAAGCGCTGGCTGCGCAAATCGACCGGTCGGTGTTTACTCCCCAAAAGATTGTTATGCTGTCAATGGTCGGCACGGCAGATGATGCGACGCCAGAACAGGTGCAGCGGTGGTATGGCAAGGGAGCACAGGAATACCTCTGGGCTCACCAGTACGCAATTAAGATGATTGACGAGCTAGAACTGCCGTATACGGTGATTCGCTCCCTGCCGCTGACGGCTACGGCTAGTCCCGCGGTGATCATGTCCGAGGGTCAGGCGGTCACTGGTAAGGGCGTCAGTGAGGAGACCTTAGCAGGCGTGATTGAGCAGGCACTGCTGACCGATCGCTACCGCAACCAGTCGATTGGAATTTCCGCAAAGGAGGATGACTAGGATGATTCGGCAAAGCTATCAGGATTGGACGGGGAAACTTGCCCAGACGCGTTTTCCCCGCTGGAAGGAACTACCGACGCTTGGCCTGTACATCGATCAGGTGGTAACGATTGTCAATGACCAGTTGTCAGCAATTGGTGTGGAACCGCTGACGAAGTCAATGGTCAATAATTACGTTAAGAAAAAAATGATTCAGGCACCGGTAAAGAAGAAGTACGCAGTGAACCAACTAGTTGACCTTTTACTGATTGGGCTGTTCAAGACGAGCTTTTCAATTGAGGAGATTCGGGCGGGAATTGCCGAAGTAACGGTCGCTGCCTATCCACAGAAAGCGTACGACCAATTTATCGATATCCTCAACGCCAAGCTGGCTGGCGAGCCCCTGCAGCCGCTCGCTAACTACCAGCCGAGCCAGCAACTAGAGATCTACGCCATTGATGCAGTGCTGACCCAGTTAAAGGCTACTCACCTGCTGCGGGAACTGCATCAGCAACAATCCGTTACGCAGGTTGATTAGGAATAAAATAACGGCTTCTGCAATGCGCTTTTCCGCATTACAGAAGCCGTTTGTTATATGCAGTAAAGTTGATCGCCTACTCTTGCCCGGGGCGCTCTCGCTTGCCGACATCGGTAGCGATGATTTGGTAAAGGGCAGCAAAGAGGGGAACCGTCAGCATCATGCCAAGAATTCCGGAAATGCTGCCACCGATAATGACCGCGGCAAAGACCCAGACGCTTGGTAAGCCAATGCTCTTGCCGACCACCAGCGGATAGGTTATCCGGTTGTCCAGCTGCTGCAGGACGATGATAAAGATAAGAAAGATACCGGCTTTCAGTGGCGAGACGGCAAAGATGAGCACGACCCCGATACTGGCGCCTAAAATGGCCCCGATGATTGGAATAAGTGCACCGATGGCGGTCACGACCCCAATCATTGTCGCGTATGGCATCCGGAGAATGGACATACCGATAAAACAGGCGATTCCTAAGATAGCAGCGTCCTTGCACTGCCCGGCAATGTAGTTGCTGTAACAATTGTCAAAAGTCCTGATGACGTACATCAGCGGCCGTTTGATTTTGCCAAGGTAAGCGTCAATCAGGCGGGTACACTGGCGGGCCAGCATTTCCTTATAAATCAGCAGGTAAATGGAGAAGAAAAAGGCCACGATGGAGGTGGTCGCCACGGAAACGACTGACGAGGCGGTAGACATAAGGGCTTTAACAGTGCCGCTGAAGCCGTAGGAAAGGACCTTCTCGGCTTTGGACCAGCTCAAATGCCGCACGTCAAATTGCTTGAAGACTTCCTGGAGGTTGCTGTTGTGTTTGAAGGCCGTAATAAACCTTGTAATCACCTTGCTGTGGTTGTTAATTAGTAGCTGAACGCAGCTGATCAGTTCGGGGATGACCAGCCGGATGACGATGGCTAAAATCAAGAAAATCGACAGGTAGGAGAGAAAAATTCCCCAGAGACGCTGGAATTTCTTTGCCCGGGGACCCTTGAATAGCCGGCTGTAAAGCTGCTCATACTTGCGTAAAAGCAGGTTGACAATGTAGGCAATCACGGCGCCGATGAGGAGGGGTGTCATGGCCGCGAAAATCGTCGTACACCATTTAGCGAAGTGGGGCCAAAACATGATTGCCAGGTAGAGGGCGAAGAGCGCCAGCGCTAGTGAAACGTGCTGACGGTTGACGTACTTTTTCATTAGCAGTCCTCCTGCTTTGTCAGCTGGGCGGCTAGGCGGCTTAGGTAGGCATGGCTGGCAAGCTGTTCTTGGCAGTTGCCCTGGTCATGTAGGTTGATTTCATAGATGCTGCTTGCCTGGGGATTCATCCGGGGGAGGACGCCAGCCCAGTCAATTTTGCCGGTCCCCAGCGTCAAGCTATCGTGCGTTTGCCCCAGAGAATCGACGAGGTGGTAGTGAACAACGTCGGGTGCCAGATGACTAAGTGATGCTTGCAGCCCTTGATTATCCCCATGCAGCTCGATAAAGCAATGGGAAGTATCAAACGCCAGCCGGTAATGGTGGGCCAGGATTTCGTCTTCCTGAGCGGGGTCACCGTACGCAAATACTGGTGCGATCGAGTTTTCAAACATAATGTGGTCACCGCCAGCTCGGGCAAAGCGATCCAGCCGCTGGTAAACGGCGTCCCGGGCTGCTTGGACGGACGGGTACAGTGCCACCATGTGTTCGACGGTTGGGCCAGCGTAGCCACCGTGAACCAGCACTTGGACGTCCAAGTCATCAGCGAGGCGGAGCAGCTGCGTGGTTGTTTTCTCAATGAAACGGTACAATTCTGGATAATCCTTTTCGGGCGCCACGACATCGGCATGGTACTCGCCAAAGCTCATTGGGTGGTGGAGGACGATGTGACGGACGCCCCGAGATTGGACGTACTGGATTGCCTCCCGAAGGTGCTGGTACCCCGCCGGCGTAAAGTCATTAGCAGCGGTGAAAAATTCGTAGACTTGTGGTTGGTAGTGCAGACGGTCGTCAATCTGTTCACGGCTGCTGTTGCCTTTTAAACCGAGTTGGGGCTGAAACATGGATAAGACTCCTTTACATACTGTGATTACTGCTACTATCATAGCAGATTTTAACTGGGGTAATAAAAAACGGGGAGCTTTGTTATAATGAAGGCGTTTGGAGATGGGAATCATAGTTTGTGAGCGGAGGGATAGAACAATGACGGCAGATATGAATATTTTTAACCAGGTCGACGACTCACAGGTTAGCAACCTCGACCAGCTTTCTAACTTTGAAGTAGCAGCGATTTTTAACAAGTATGCTCAGCATAACCTGCGGGGCAACGAGGTCGTTAATGGCGGCCGGGGGAACCCAAACTGGATTGCCACGACAGCCCGGCTGGCCTATTCCCGCCTGCTAGAGTTTGGGGTCACCGAAGCGGAACGGACCTATTTTGACCCGCGGGGGATGGCTGGTGATGTTCAAAAGGAGGGCATTTACCAGCGCCTGATGATTGCCCTGAAATCCTCGCGGCGGGATATTTTCCTACGGACGGTGATTGACGCGGCAATCAGCCAGCTGGCAATTAAGGATAAGGATGCCTTCGTCGACGAACTGGTTGACGGAGCCCTTGGCGATCACTATCCTTACCCGCCCCGCTGCTTAACTTATACTGAAAAGGTCCTGCAACAGTACCTGCAGAAGGTCTGCTTCAAGGATGTTCAAATGGCACAGGATGTTGATATTTTCCCAACGGAGGGCGGCACGGCAGCGATGGTCTATATTTTCCAGGAACTGCACTATGCCCACGTGCTGTATCCTGGCGATACGGTCGTTGTTAATTCGTCCATCTTTACCCCGTACCTGCAAATCCCGGAACTGAGCGAATACAACCTGCGGATCAAGACGGTCACGACCAAACGCGAGAATAACTGGCAGATGACTGATGAACAATTTGAACAGCTCAAGGATCCACGGGTCAAGGCCTTCTTCGCGGTCAACCCGACCAACCCGACGGCCCGGGCATTTACGCCGGAACGGCTAGCAAAGTTTAAGGAAGTTATTAAGGCAAACCCCGACTTGGTAATCATCACTGACGATGTGTACGGAACCTTTTCGCCAAGCTACCAGTCGATTTTCGCGGTGGCGCCCCACAACACCATCCTGGTGTACTCATTCTCGAAACTGTATGGCGCGACCGGGCAGCGACTCGGTGTGGTCTGCATGCACCACCAGAATGTCTGTGACCGGATCATCCAAGAAAACCTGCAAAACCGCCGCCTAAAGGAATTAGATGAGCGCCGGTACTCAATCGTGGTGCCCAACCCGCATAAGATGAAATTTATTGACCGGATGGTTGCTGATAGCCGGGCAATCGGCCTTTACCACACTGCGGGCCTCTCGTCGCCCCAACAGGTAATGATGGACATGTTTGCCCTCTCGAACCTCAAGGACGCGGGGCTAAGCCCGTATGTCCAATTATCACGGGAAGTTGTTGCGGCCCGTTACCATGAATTTTGGCATGGCCTTGGCATCCGGCCCGATGAGACACCAGAAAATACTCGCTATTACACTCTGGTCGACATCTTTGACCTCATGCGCCAGCGGCACGGAAAGGAATTCTGCCAGTACTTCAAGGACAACTACAACTACTTGGACTTTACTTACCGACTGGCGACTGAATTTGGAGCCGTGGTAATGGATGCGACGGCGTTTGGCGCGGAAAAAGGGAACGTCCGGGTTTCGTTGGCGAACCTTGAGAAGGTTGACTACCGGAAACTCGCGCGGGCCATCCTTGACCTGGTAGATGAGTACTACCAGGTATTTAAAAAGAAAAATAAGAAGTGAGCAAGCAGTTGGAAAAGCAAAGTACAAGGCGACCGCTGATATTAGCGCCACAGCTGCCGTTAGCCTGGACGGTGAGTTGGCTGGTCATGGCCAGTGTGGCCCACGCACTGGGCCGACCGCTGGCAATTGGAGATGATGTTCAAGAGTCCGTTTTGCTCTTGTCGGCGGTTGTGATCCTCGCCAATATTTATAATCTAGTAATCTTATACCAACGGCCGACCGTTAATCAGCTACGTGACAATTGGGCGATTCTTGCCTATGCATTGGTGCTGAGCTGTTCGACCGTTCTTGCCTGGGGCCAGCCGCGCGCGATTCTCCTACCAGATAAACTAGCTGGCTGGCAGTCCGTCTTTCTGCTCCTGAACTGTGGTCAGGCGGGACTGGGGATCTATCTCTGGCAACGCTGGCCCTGGACAACGCCCGCCGGTGACCGTGACCGCCTATCGCTATGGCTGATGCCGGCCGCCTTGTTGGTGACGGCAATTATCTTTCCACCGGTCTTGGAGCCGTTCGGGAGCGCCGCGCGGCTGGTCGTGCTGGCAAATGCAGTGGCCCTTGGCGTCCTGCTTTACTGTCAGTGGCGTAACCGTGACCGTTTACTGGCTCCGGTACCGGCCCGGCTGAGTGCTGGCTACCAGATGATCCTAGGGTGTCAGCTTGCGGCAGGATTGTTTTGCCTGGTTTTAGGGGTACCGCTGTTGGCCTGGCGGTGGAATGGTGAACCAACGGGGGTGGTCGGTGCCTGCGTGGCCGTTAGCATCCTCGTCGCCGAGCAGACTACCGGCGTACTAGCCGCCCTGCAGCGGTACCGGCTGCAGGGCGGGTTAGCTAGGAAGAACCAGTTGCGTTACCGGTGTTTGGGTGCACTTTTATTAGCTGCGGTATTAGTCAGTTGTTGCCTATTGATGATATGAAAAAGTGAGTGGGAAATAAATTTCTCGACAGGGCGTATGGCTAACCTAGAACGATAGTTGGCACGGCACGGGGCGGCTAGCGCTCGTAGGCAAATAGCCTTCGCGGCGTTAGACACTAGCCCTGTGGTTACGACACGCAGTTAGCCTATTGGTTTCGCACGTTATCTTTATAATAGTTAAGAACTAGCAAGAGGCTGGTGAGAAAACCAACGTTTTCTCCCAGCCTCTTTTTTGGGGGGTACGAATGAAATTAAAGGTTCTTATCCATAATGAAGGTCAGCTTGGAAAGCTCCAGGCCGTGCATAATCAACTTCGACATCAGGTTCTTGGTCCGCTTGGCTAGTTCTGCAACCATCTTGTGGCTTTCGGCACTCAGGAAGGCGCTGACCTCACTGTTGTCCTTACCAGCAACTTGTGGGGCGAGGGTGTTGACCCACCGGTAAAGGTATTCCCGGCAGTCTTTGAGGTAGTCGAGATCCTGTTGAGCAAACTCAGCGTGGTGAGCTTCCACGATCATCGACAGGGCGCGGTACATCCAGTAGGCGCTCTTGAGATCCATATTCAGTTCCATTGGGGTTTCCCGGTAGCTTTCGTCCATGTCCTGGGCCTGACCGAAGAACGGAACGTATGGGGTAAAGGTTGGTACCCCGAAGCACATCCACATAATGGTCGAGGCTGCTTCAGGCAGGTCGTTGCGAACTTGCAGGACGTGGGAGTTTTGGGTCCGGTTCAACGAGATTGGCCGGAAGAGGTGCTTTTCTTCGTCCGTCCCCTTACCCAGTGGGTCGTAAGGGGTGCCCTGATAGTGACTGCTTAATACCTGTTCGACGTCTTCCAGGGTCAGCTTCCGGTCGCTCCGCATAATGAACGGCAGGTCAAAGTCCAGCGGGTCCATCTCAACTGTCGGGTTCAGAATTTTGTGCCCGTACCACTGGCGGGGAGTATTGTAGTGCTGGTCGAAGAAGTTAGCGGTACCGAAAATATGGCGGAAATTCCAACCGTGCTTGTCCGGGTTCAGGTGGTGCTGTTCGACAAACTCCTGAATTCCTTCCGACCACATAAAGTTGTCAGGGTCGCTAAAGTCGACCTGCTGGATGGCAACCCGGTTTCCGGTAACGGCGTAGGCATCATCTGGAATCCGCTGGGCAACCCAGTGGTGCCCGGTGACAATCTCCATGTACCAAATATCATTTTTGTCACTGAAGATGACCCCATTTCCCTCAGCAGAACCGTACTTTTTGATCAGACCGCCCAGGTAGCTGACCCCTTCTTTAGCACTGTTGATGAAGGGAAGAGTGGTGGCAACGATGAGGTCTTCGTTAATCCCGGATTCGGTGTTCAGGGGGTCAAACGAAAGAACCCGCTCGTTGGCATAAACACTTTCAGTCGCGCTCATGCCGACATTTTGGGAGTTAAAGCCGCTTTCGTCAAAAATCCCCTGGTTCTTGTAATCGACGTTCGGTGTCCCCTGGTAGCTGTAGCCATCAGCTGGACGGTCGACGACACAGTGGTTGAGGTAAGCCTTGACCTGGTTAGGGTGGTTGCGGTAGGCCGGGTAGACAACCAGCCGCATTGGGTTCAGCGGGCCAAAGGTGTCGTCATTACGGGCAGCCATCGTCGACCCGTCAATGCTGGCGTTTTTACCAACAAGAACGGTAGTACAAGCAGATAAGTTTTTCTTCATTACGTATTCAGACCTTTCTACAAACCTAATGAGCAAAATCGTTTTCTATACTATCATTTTAAGTTTTACCAATGAGCTGGTCAAACATTACTCCCCATAACTAACTATTGAAATGGGTCTGCTGCAAGTCGGCGAATTCTGCGTGAATAAGCTGGGCGAGGTCTTCAGCATTGAGCTGTACTGACCGGCCGATTTTGCCGGATGAAACGTAGATATTCCCCTGTTCCCGGGCTGACTGGTCGATAAAGATCGGGTATTGGAACTTTTCGTAAATACCGACCGGGGTGTTGGCCCCGTGGACGTAACCAGTGGTCTTGAGCAGGTTCTTCAACGGGACCATGTTGACCTTTTTGTTGCCGGAAACCTTCGCCAGCTTTTTTTCATCGAGGTGGGTATCAACGGGGATGACTCCGACGAGCGGGCCGGTGGTGTTCCCAGTCAGGACCAGGGTCTTATAGATGGTATGCTCATCAATCCCGGTGTGATCCACCGTCATCGTGCGGACGTCTCCATCCTGGTGGGTAGGGAATTCAGCTTGCTGGTAGGCAATCTTGTTTTTATCGAGGATTTGTTCGACTTGGGTCTTTTTTAATTTGCTTTTTTTACTCATAATAAGATTCCTTTCAAAATAATGGAACGGACCAATATTTTATAAAAAGGTCCCAATTAAAAATAGGTCTGTTATACTAGTAATGAATATAACAGCACAGGAAATAAATCTGAGGAGCTAAAAACATGGCAGATTTAGTATACCGCTCTGTAATGCGCGATATAAAACAAAAAATCTTGAAAAATCAGTATGCGGGGATGCGCCTGCCTGACGAACGGAGTCTGAGTGAAACCTATGGGGTAAGTCGGAGCTCCATCAAACGTGCGCTCGGCATCCTGGCCCAGCAGGGGATCATCTTTAAAAAACGGGGGTCGGGGACCTTCATTAATCCCCTCTACCTCAAAAATCAATCCCTCTTCCACTACGAAGGCAGTAACCTCGGGATTACCGACAGTTTCCAGCTAGACGGTAAGAAGCAGAGCATCCAGTTGCTTGACTACCAGGTTGTCCCAGCCAACGCGGACATCCAGGAAGAACTTTTTCTCAGTAGCACCGACTTTGTTTACCAGATTAAACGACTGCGCTTGATTGACGACCAACCCTTTATGATTGAGACCGGCTTTATCCCGATTAAGATTGTGCCGACCCTTTCCCCGGCCGTGGTTAATAGTTCGATTTTCAACTACTTAGAGGATACTAAGGGCAAACGGGTTACCAAGTCCTTTACGACCATCAGCGTGTCGCCATCGACGGCCGACGACCAAAAACTGTTGGAGCTGAAACCAACGGAGCCGGTTGCGGTAATGGATGGAGTCTTTTTTCTTGACGACGGAACCCCATTTGAGGTTTCTAGTATGCGGATTCACTACCGTTATATGCGGTATAGTACTTTTATCAACTTGGACCAGGAAGGCTAACAGCGGTTGGGAGCGTGCTCTCAGCCGTTTTTGATTTGGTAGTGTCCACAGGCGCGCTTGATTCCTGACCAGGTCTGATGGGCACCGTAGGCAAAGATGAAGGAGCAGGTTATGGTAAGAACGACCAGCAGGGGGAGGGTCAACTCAAGCGGCAGCCACGGCAAGAACTGCCGGCTGGCTTGCCAGAGCCAGTATAGCCAGAAAAGATGACCAAGAAAGGCGCGGTGGGCATAGAGCGCAACCCAATGGATGAAGGGGAGCCACTGGTTGCGGAACTTTTGCAGGTGGCCGAGCAGGGTGGCAATCAGGCCGATCGTGGAGAGATTATAAAAAATCATTGACGGCAGGTAGTAGGGGGCGTTGGTCAAGCGAACCGGATAGCCGTAACGAAAGAAGTTGGCGGTAACGATATACAAGAAGAGTAGCCAGAGGACCAGTTGGGCCAGCCAGTGCCGAGCCATAAATGGGCGTAGCTTGGTTGCAAATACGTGCGTGAGGACTCCACTGACGGCAAAAATGATGAAGCTCGGGAAGACCCGGTCAAGCAGGTACCAGTGCTGGGCCTGATAGCCATGAAAAACGATCCGCTCATATAGCAGGTGCCAGCAGATTTCAAAGAGCAGGGCCAGCGAAAAGAGCAAGCAGCCACGGGCCGGCCGGTGACGAACCAGGCGGGCGAGCCACCAAAAGAGGGGCATGATGATGATAAATTGCAGCATCATCACGTTGTACCACAGGTGGGGTGCCGCGTTTCCGTTAATGAACTGCCAGGCAAAGCTCGTCCAGTTGTAGTAGTGCCGGTGCTGCTGCAACTGTGGCAGGACCAGCAGGTAAACAGTCGTCCATAAAATTGACGGTACAAATAGGAGGTGCCAGCGGTTGAGCATAAAGCGTGGGTAATCGCGGAGGTGGGCATCCGGATGGGTGCGGACGGTTGAGTACACGATTCCAAAGATGAAAGCGGGGGCGCTGAACTTAATGAGTTCATAGATCCCGCCCAGGAAGAACTGCTGACCGATTGCGTGAGTGGCTGGCAGGAGGAAAGTGATGACGGACTGGGTCATCACCGTAGTTACCGCCATAAGTTTTTCAAAATCACCGATATCCGCGCGGTTCAGGCTGTTTAACTCTACCAATTGCTCCTTGCTCCCATCTTTAGCTAATATTACATTTTTTAGTATACACCCCTGACCGCAGTGTGGGGTTTAGGGACCGCTATGGTGCGCTGTTAGCCGGTTGTTATCAATAAGCAGAAGTTAAAGAACAGCTAAAAAAGATTAAAATTTGATAATTGGACCGTATCAATTTTCAAAAAGGTTGACTTTAAATAAAAAGCGTTTATCATTAAGGATGTAAATTGAATGATTTACGTTAGTTGTTAGAAGCACGAACGTATTTGATTTATTCAGAAGGAGTGTTTATTAGAATGGCAGTAGATTACGATTCCAAGCAATACTTGGAAAGTGTTGACGCTTACTGGCGTGCAGCCAACTACCTTTCAGTTGGTACTTTGTTCTTGATGAGCAACCCACTGTTACGTCAACCATTGAAGGCTGAAGACGTTAAGCCAAAGCCAATTGGTCACTGGGGTACGATTGTTCCACAAAACTTCATTTACGCCCACCTGAACCGGGTTATCAAGAAGTACGACCTGGACATGTTCTACATCGAAGGTTCCGGTCACGGTGGCCAAGTTATGGTTAACAACTCATACTTGGATGGCTCATACACTGAGATTTACCCAGAAATTACCCAAGATGCTGCAGGGATGGCTAAGTTGTTCAAGCACTTCTCCTTCCCTGGTGGTACTGCATCACACGCCGCACCTGAAACTCCAGGTTCAATCCACGAAGGTGGGGAACTTGGTTACTCACTTTCCCACGGTGTTGGTGCCATCTTAGATAACCCAGACGTTATCGCCGCTGTTGAAATCGGTGACGGGGAAGCTGAAACTGGCCCACTGGCTGCTTCATGGTTCTCTGACAAGTTCATCAACCCAATCAAGGATGGTGCGGTATTACCAATCATCCAAGTTAACGGCTTCAAGATTTCTAACCCAACTATCCTTTCTCGGATGAGTGATGAAGAACTGACTAAGTACTTCGAAGGAATGGGCTGGAAGCCATA